>Ga0256827_10000015_pt1 | contig 84426 bp, 101 predicted proteins | sample CV84metaG_FD_185977 | JGI IMG/M metagenome (GOLD analysis project Ga0256827, IMG submission 185977) | Hydrothermal vent microbial communities from East Pacific Rise, Pacific Ocean - CV84 | ecosystem: Environmental > Aquatic > Marine > Hydrothermal vents | place: Pacific Ocean: East Pacific... | reverse complement strand
AAAGAAAAGCAAAAAACAAGACAAGCTAGATATGGCCAAAACAGGGTTTGAAAAAACAATGAAAGATGCTGGAGCCGTGATACTTACTCCATATATAAATGCTAAAGACCCTATTTCGATAATGTGTTCTTGTGGTCACGAGCGTTCTGGAACGGCGAATACCTTGAAGAGAGGTGTAATTGACGGTAAATTAAGATGTAAATCTTGTGCTGGAAAAAATAGCCACAAGAAATGGACGGAAGATGATTGGAGGAGTAAAGCCCTATCTTGTGGATACAAGTCAGTCGAATTCTTTGACGGTATGACCAGAGTTGAAGCTGTTGGTTCATGCGACCACAAGATAGAAATTCAGATGGGTGGATTCAAAAAGAAGCTTCAAAAAGGTGTATCAACATGCAGGAGCTGCTCCACAAAGGAGACAAGAGACTTTACCGAGTACAAGATGAAAACCCTCCTGAAAAACTATGGCGGAGCATTCTTTTCTTATAACAGGGAAGATAGAATGTGTGACGTGGAGTATTCCTGTGGACACAGAGGAAAGGAATCGCTATCTAGCCTGCAAAGAAAAGCAAAAGAAAATAAGAAGATAGAGTGTACTGAATGTATTATGTCAAACCAAGAGTTTAAACCAAGGGACTCGAAGCCAGAAAGCAACCTTAAGGGATTCATATCATCTATAATAAATCATGATGTAAAGAGGAACTATAGGGTTGCTTATCCAAATGGCAAAGAGATAGATGTATTTATTCCAAGCCTAAATATAGGGTTTGAGATGAACGGAATGTATTGGCATTCATACATCGCTGGGAAAGATGCACAATATCATATTGAAAAAACGGTAATGTTCGAGGATATGGGAATAAAGATAGTGCATATCACTGAGTATGAATGGAACCATAAGAGAGAGATAGTGCAATCCATGATTAGGTCAAGAGTTAAAGCTTCCCTGTCAAATGTTAATGCTAGGGATTGCATTGTTAAAAACATAACGGCAAAAGAAGCGAAGAGCTTTTTAGATGCGACACATATACAGGGTGGAGTTGGGGCTACCAATGATATGTCATATGGATTATTTCTTGGAGGAAAGCTACTCGTATCAGTGATGTCTTTCCGAAAAACAAAGATAAATAATGAGGTTGAGCTGTATAGATTCAGTAATCTTTTAAACTTCAATGTCAGGGGTGGATTCTCGAAAATCCTAAAAAACTTTATACGAAATACTGATTTTAATAGCATAATGACATATGCTGATATACGATTCTCTGGGTCGAATCCAGAAAATACAGTTTATGCACAAAGTGGGTTTCAGTATCAACATACCACTCAAGCTAACTATAAATATTTTCGTAGTGGGTCGGAGATGTTTGATAGAAGAAAATTCCAAAAGCACAAATTGAAAGATGAATTGGACATTTTTGATGGAAGCAAGACAGAATGGGAAAACATGAAAGAGAATGGATACAATAAGATATATGATTGTGGAAGTTTGGTTTTTAGGATGAAGTTGTAGACGAGGATAATCCTCATCTACGACCTGTTTTTTCGACCTTGTTAGACATCTAACTTAATCTTAGCTACAGACTTTGTATTTGCAATACCAAAGCCCATTGCAGCGTATGAGTAAAAATTAATCATGTCAGCTTCTGTTTTTATAACCATAGTGTGATCCTGTATAATCATGAATCTACCAGAATAATCTTGTGGTGCAATCATGTATACCTCATCATTTGCAACAATATCATCTTTAATGGTTGTAATTACAGGGAATCCCATAATTCTTGTAATTCCAGCAACACCATTATTGAAGTGTTTAGCCACGCCAGCGTCACCAATATCCATAAGACCAAGCTCAATAAGCTCTTGTTTAAGAGTTGTAGTCATTAAAATTTTTGGCTTATCTTTATCTGACTTTGGATCTGTTGGAATCATTCTTAGTTTACTCATCATCTGAATAAGCATCTTAATAGAAGACTTTGTTAGACCTTCTCCAGTAACCAAGTACTGTGTACCAGGTGCATCAGCTTCAGCTTTAGCAATTACAGCTTTGACAGCGTTCATTACAGTCTCATCTTCAACTTGATACATAGCTTCAACAATACGCTTCTCAAGAAGTTTGTCGTATTTAGTTTTACTGTTCATCATCTCGAATTTAGACTTATTGAATCTGTCTGATTCATACTTATGGAAGGTGATGACGAAATCTTCTCCATCCCAGTATTTACTCTCCCCAGTACCACGGAAAGGTAATGTATATGCAGTTGCATCCATATCTTTAGATAGGATAATTGCAGGCTCATCCGAGTTTGGAATTCTGTCAAGGTCAGCACTCGTAACAAAGATTGGCTCAAATATTTTTCTTGCAAATCCAAGCTCTCTTACTCTATCTCTAATGAAACTCGTAGAGTTATCCATGGCCATTTTTACTAGACCCTCATCTCCAGCGAAGATTGTACGCACAAATGCTGCGTTAGTTTTTTGAATATTCATCTATGACCCCTAGTAGTTTACTCTGATGTCGATTGAGCCATCTGTTCCAACTTTAGAAACATAACCCCAAACGATTGTGTTGGTTGCATCTACCTTACATGGCAGACCATCTTTAACTGAAATAGCATCGCTTACAGCATATGTGGCTGCCGCAATTCTTTTTGTTCTTACCACGAAATTTGAAATATAAACAGGGGTTTTTAGAGAAGCTTCTCTATAATCTGTTGCTCCAAGATTTGATGGCTGTATTGCAATACCACACTCTAAGTGTGTGTCAGTTAGTGTGACTTTTGTTCCATCAGGAGCTATAATGTCTCCGTCAAGAACCTCAACTGTTGGGTCGGTGGCATAAACATCTTCATGTCCATATGTCCGATACCCTCTTACGATTTCAATGTTTCTCATAAGTATTACCTTTCTATTGATGTAGATAGTGATATTGTATCAGATAACATGGATAATCCCAAAAAGCATCGAATATTCGAGGTCTATTGAAGCGTTTCTAGGAAGTTGTTTAGCTTATCTCTCCCGCTAAGTGTTTCTTCTAAGTAGATATCATTGTCAACTGACCCCATTTCATAACCAGTATATTCATTTAAAGATGCCTCTTTGTGAATCTCTTTTTGACTAAAAGAAATACTATTTGCCTCTTTTTCTGCCTTAAGATTAGCAATTTCACTTTCAAGTTCTGCTATCTTCTGAAGATAATTATCTTCTCTTTCTGCACCATCAGTTAGTAGACCTGCTATCTTCTCTATGTCAACACCTTTGTTGTCTTTCATTGGAGTTTCCTTTTGTAATTTTTGTATATTATACCACAAATAACAATCAAAGCATTAGTAGAACTTTAGTTGTCCTATGGCTATCTTATACGCATTGTATCCAAATGTCATAGCGTGAGCAAAGTCGTCTGGAGCAGATGGGCTATGGCTGTAAATCCTCCTACCTGCACGAGTAACAACCTCAAATAGTGATAGAATATGAGAAGCTTCCTCTTGAAAAGTCTCAAATGGCGGTAGAATAAATTGGCCTTGCTTAAAGTGCATAAAAAAGTCATCAAGAGCCTGAGTCTTGTCCAGGTATATAGTTCTCTTGTCTTCTGATAGCTTGGCTGGCAAGTTGAATGCACCGTACCTAAAAGGTTGAACCCTGTTTGCACCTAGGTGCGTTGCAAGGAACGCATTGTTTAATGCTCCCTCTCCTGCATCAGCACCGACAAGCCTAACCCTGAACGCATTTGCTATCATAACTATTTCATCCATTGTCTTCATGAAGTCTTGTCTTGGCCAAATCTTTTTATACACTATTTGCATTCTTTGTTTTGGGTCTCCTGCAAGTCTTCCGTATATTACTGCAGCATTTTTTGATACATTGCTTTGACCGTCACCAGTCCAATCTATTCCCATTACAAAGAGGTCAAACTTTTGAAATAGTCTATCGTCTGGCAGTGGCAGGACTGGAGCACCGTTACATTGCTCAACTATATCGTCCTCGGTTACAAATCTAGCACCTGTGCTGTGAGATATACCAAGGACCTCGTTGCAAAACTTTGCCTCATCATATGTCTCGAACTTCATCAATAAATCTTTCCATTTATTGTCGAATCCAGAGTGCAACATTAGTGCTGGCTGAGGTATTCTAGCACCAATATAGTAAGGTGCTTTACCTTGTTTACTGTACGTAGGTATCATTTTAGGCTTGGTTATATCTAGCTTCCCATCGCAATGAGTACAAACTGGCCATCTTAACCCAATATTTCTATATCCTATACTGTTGTGCTTTCCACACCCGTCACATTTAAAGAACACTTCATGCATTGTCGATTGAGACCACTTGTGCTCAATGTGATTATCCATGGTTTTTGGTGTTCCAGTATAGAACCTACTTGGGTCAAGGGATGCAGATAGGATTTCTTCAACAACTGGCATCTCGTTTGGATCCATATCTTGAACCTCATCTAGCATTAAAGAATCAGCAGAGTACCCCCTTGTTCTATCCGCATCATCCTTCATATATGATATGGTTATCCCAGAACCATTAGAGAATTGCTTATCAAAAACTGAGTCGTTTATTTCTCCCGCATTCTTATTGAACAATATCTTTCTTATTCTAGGACTACGAGTAAGCAACTCATTTAGTTTTACCCTTGCAAATTCCTTTGCTTGTCTTTCTGATGTGGAGGCATAAAATGTTCTGTAGTGTTCTTTTCTTGCAGAGGTAGTTAGGGCAAAAGCAGACAGAAAGGTTGATTTACCAACTTGTCTGGCTGTCTTTAGGATAATTCTATCTTTTGGCCAATTATACACGTCTCTAAAGGGGGCGTGGAGGTCAAAGTTAAATGGCTTCCCTTTTAGCATTAGTGTTGTCTGGGCAAACTGAGATGATGTTATTATCCTTGGGTTTGACATTCTATCTCTTGGCTTTCGTTAATGCTTCTCCCCAGCAGGTAGACAGATTGGCAATTTTGCCAACAATATACTCTGCAATTACTTTGTTTCTAGCCATGTAGTTTTTAAGGTGTGGCTCTACTATATCGTTGATATTGATAGTAAAAGCCATATCAGATATTCCAATACCACTAAAAGCATTCTCTATCTCACTCACCTCGTCACTTGATTCAAATATATTGCAGAAGTTGTCAAACAATATAGGCATCGGAGGAGCAGTCCACCCATCTATCTTCAACCAACCGACAATAGCCGTCATAACAGAGTGAGAGAAAGGTAGATTTATCGCCCCTTCTATTGCTCCAGTCATAATTATTGCCCAAACAATTTGCTCTGCGTTCAGGTCTTCTATCTCCCCAACAGTGAATTCAATATTGTTCACGGTGCATGCAAATGCGTTAAATGCAAAAATATTTGTCCAGACTGCATCGCTTGATAGTACGGATAATAGTGTCTTTAAGCTCATCTTCATTCTGCTTGAGCAGTCAATATAGTCTATTGCTTCTGGCTCAATATCATGTATGTTTCCATAATATGTGTTCATAAGATAAAACATAGTAAACATATCAAAACCATCATTGCTTGTGGCACGAATAAAGTTGTCTTTTCTTATTGATGAGGAGAATTTCTTCATCTCATCAAATCGTTGAATTAACTCCATTGTGTTTTTAATAGCTGTTGTGCTCATCTTACACCTTCAGTCTTTTTATTTCTTTTACTATTTTATTCACACGGGTAGTGTCCCTTGTAGCCTTGGGTGTACGCTTGAGTTCTTTCAGTTCTCGTCTTAGAGACGCTCTTTTTATTTTGCATTCCTGCATATACTCTGTAGGCTTGCTCGATATTCCATATTTTGCATCTAAATCCCTTTTTCGCTCTTGGTATTCGTCATCGAACCTTGGTCGAGGAGTGCCACCCCATGCCATGGCTAAAGTAGCAGCTATCATCAATGACATATTGGTTGATTTATTCATAATATTCTCCTATATATTTCTAACAGTATACTTTCTCTATGCTTGAAGTATCATTTGTGCTATCTCATTTTGTGCAGAGAAAGGAAGCTCAACTATTGAGCTCTCAAGTCTCTCAATATTTATTCCACCATCTTCAACTATTCTCTCTGGAAAGCTCGATAAGATGTTTGACGCTATGTCTTCAGGTATAGACGCTATTTTAACAAGAGAGATGTTGTACCCACCTATCTTAATGTCTTCAGGCTCTCGTATGTCTTCTGACGCTATCTTTTGCAAACCACCATTTGTTTCGTATGATACAGAATTAAATGTATCTCTGATTGCATCAAAGTGAGAGTTTAACTCTGCTGTCTTGTCTAGCTCTAAGAGTTCGTAAGCAATAGAGGTGTTTATTTCTTTGTCCGAGCTAATCATTCCACCACAAACATTTTTATACTCTGCCATTTTTCCCAGAAGAGCCTGATATTCATCTTTGTCTTCTCTTGTTTTTGACAATGCTATCCTAGCAGATACATCACTTGCGAGCTTGCCTAGGTCGCAATTTGCATCCAATCCATATATATTAAACTTGGAGTCAAATTCTGTCATAGATACCCCGTACTTAGCAGCGAACTTTTTCAACTGAACTGACCCCTCCACTTTTTGTGCTACGGACAATGTATTAAAATGACTACTTAGGACAGCTGCTGACTTCATTAGCATGTTTGTGTCTACTGCTGGAAGCTTTCCGAGGGAAGGAAGTAGCATTACCTCTTCCATATTCACATCGGCAGAAGCTGTTTTCTTTAGAGGGGCTTCTATTTTTATATATTCAATTCCCCATTCATTTAGAGAATTTTGGCATGCTTCCTTTACGATATTTGGAACCTCTTTGGTTTGATTGTTTATATAAATTGCACTAAGCACTGTTTCTTCTGGTGAATATATTGGAAACATTCTATTTTCTTCGTCTGCGAACGCCTCCTTGATGAGGTCTCCATATTCACAGTCCAAGTTAGCTTGCTTAATTAGAGATATAGCCTCTTTGGGAAGATTTGATTCTGGGATAAAAGCTGCCAGTTCAGCCAATGACTCATCTGTCTGTATATCTGTGTAGTTCATTTTATGCCTTATTGTGTTATTTGTTTAGCTTCTGAGTACTCAGCTTTATTTTTCTCAAAAGAGTTATCCGTCAATCCTGACAGTAGATTATATGAGTTCTCTTTTTTTGCGTGTTTTGTTGCTAGGCTCATAGCCTTGTTTCTGGAAACCTCTTCAATGAATTGATTTATCCCGCTACCTTCGCCACTATAGTCACTTCTTCCTTTTGAAGCTTTATCCATACGAAGCCCTTTTCTTGCCTTGGACATATCGTCGTGATATTTAGCCTTTGCCAAGCTTTTTTTCTCATCAAACTTGTGCCCCTCCTCTGTAATTGAATAGGATACTTTAATTAAATCCATTGCCTTTGTTTGCATTCTCTTACCTTCCTGTAATTACTTTTCGATATTATAACATAAAACAAGGTATATAGCTATGCACTGAAAAGTAGCTTATTTTAAGGAGAAAAAATGAAATATACAGCTTCATCCATGTTTGCAGGAGTTGGTGGTATAGATTTTGCTTTTAAACAAGCAGGGTTTTCCATGATATGGGCGAACGAGATGGATAAAAAAGCAATAGTCACCTTTAAGACTAATCACCCAGAAATAGAGTTGTTTGAGGGGAAAGTAGAAGATTTTCACGAGTCAGACTTCCCGTATGTCGATGTGCTGACAGGGGGGTTCCCGTGTTTTGGAGCAGGAGAACTTGTATTGACAAATGTTGGATATAGGGAAATACAGGATATTAAGCCTGGAGATAGTGTTCTTACTGACAAGGGGAGACTTAAGAAAGTGAAATCTATTACAGTTGGAGAAGTTTTCAAGGAAACAGTTGACATGAAATGTCAAGGGGTTATTCCTATACGGACCACATCTGACCATCCGTTCAAGTCAATATCTATGAGTAGAAAATGGAACAATCACAGGCGTTGCGATGAAAGAGTGTTTTCTGAAGCCAGATGGAAAAATGTCAAAAACTTTAAAAAAGACGACTTCGTCTGTATGCCAACTATATCAGATGCATTTAATCGCTTTTCTATTACTAAAGAGGAGGCCTTTGTTCTAGGTAGATACATAGCTGATGGGCATACGGCTAAAAACATGAAAGGGAAAAATAAATCAAGAAGAAACTTTAACTTAATTTTATCCATAGGAAAGCACAAATTGGAAGACTTCAGGTCCAAAATTAAAACATTGCACTTCGGAGAGTATGACCATACAAAGAGCTGTATTAGGGCAATTATTTCTTCAAAGAGATTGGTTCTGATTGCCGAAGAAATATGTGGAGTAGGCAGTGAAAATAAAACCTTTGGAGAATTCTTATTTCTACCAAAAGAACTATTGTCTGCAATGCTAGATGGGTATCTGTCTGGAGATGGTCACTTTTCAGACAAGTACAGTTGTTGGTCGGCGAATACAGTCAGTTATAAATTGGCGTTATCTATCCAAAGAGCAGTTCTTTTGGTCTACAAGACAAACTCTTCTATTGGCTTGGTTTCGACACCAGATAAAACACTAATAGAAGGTAGAGTCGTAAATCAAAAAGACTATTACCAGATTAGGTTTCGCACTGAACTGAGAAAAGGGTCAAAAGCGATAGTTTTAGGCGAAGACCTAGCACTAAGGTTCAATAGTGTCTCTATGGCAAAAGAAAAAGAGCTGGTGTATAATCTTGAAGTGGAAGACGACAATAGTTATACAGTTTCAAATGTATCTGTTCATAACTGTCAATCTTTTAGTCTAGCAGGACTGCAAAAAGGATTTGCTGACATCGGAAGAGGCACTCTATTTTTTGAAATAGTTAGAATTGCAGAACACATAAAGCCAAGAGCCATAATGCTTGAGAATGTGAAGAATCTAGTTCATCACGACAAAGGCAATACTATGAAGATAATTCTTGACCAATTGTCTAATCTGGGATATCTTGTAAAGCACCAGGTTCTTGCTGGTGATGTCCATGGTAATGTTCCACAAGGGCGAGAGAGAATATTTATCGTTTGCTTTAAAGACAAGTCTGATTTTGATGGATTTAAATTTCCAGAACCGATACCACTAATGGTCTCTCCATCAAATCTAATTCAAGCAACAGCACCAGAGAAGTACTACTATAAAAATACAAAGTACTATGATATGTTGCTTGAGGAGATGACTGATTTTGATGCAGTGTATCAACTAAGGAGGAAATATGTACGAAAAAACATGTCTGGCGTATGCCCCACCTTGACAGCAAACGCTGGGAAAGGTGGTCATAATGTGCCACTTATTTGGGATGAAGTTGACATTAGGAAACTGACTCCGAGAGAAATGTTTAGATTTCAGGGGTTTGACGACAGCTTTATTTTGCCTGACGGAATGGCTGATAGCCACCTCTATTGTCAGGCTGGGAACAGTGTTGTTGTTCCTGTAGTCGAGAGGATAGCAAAAGCCATACTTAAATCATTCTCTCAAACAGATTCTCTATAGGTCTCTAATAGGAAGGGGCTCAATTATATCCTTATAATTGTACCCTTCTATCTTTGGTTCCATTTGAGTAAAAATAGAGTCAGTTGATCCACCACCCCCCTCGTTCATCCCAAACATATTCGCAACCTGTGTTAATTGCCCTGCAACAGCTTTTCCTGCAGCACCGAATCCCGCAGTAGCAGACCCTATTGTTTCGGAGGTGTTTACCCCACAAAACCACCCTCCTTTATCATGTACGCCGTGAACCCACCATGAATTAAATGTGAATTTGTGAGCACTGTTTCTATTATTAAATCGGTGAATGTCTGCCTCCCATAATAATTTCATGTTGTTTAGAGACATAGCTTTCCATATATCTGCAGGAACTGTTGCTCTTATGTTTGGCATATATTTTGATACACTTAGTGGGGTGTGCGGGCCAGACCATGCACTCCATGACAGCTCCAGTTGCTCATCATCATAATTTTTGGTGCTTCCGCCAAAAGAATATAGCTCTTCCTTGCATTCTTTTCTATTTTTTATAATAAAATTTTCCCACTTTTTTTTAGAATATATTGCTTCCCTGAAATATAGCACGCTCATGTCAAGAATATAGTATTCTGGCTCAACTGGCTCATAACAAGTATCCCCAGAAGGAACAATATCTACAGTATACCCCATGCATAGCCTGTGGTTTTCCTCGATATAGGTGAAGAATGTTTTTTCGATTGTCGGCTTGAATGGCTCTGGGTCGTCTATCCACCCCTGAACTGGCATTGCTGCAAATTCAGGGCATTTTGGACATTTTGTAGGATGGAATCCTTTGCATGGTGTTCTTCTTATGTAGTCTCTTGCAGGCCAGTTGGCGTAAAGGAGAAGCCCCATATAATAATCATGACGAAGCAGACCAAGAGGTCTCTTGCTTGAATTATAGTATGTTGTTACTTTCCCAGCATCATGATGCCTAACAACGTCTATATTCTCCCTTTCCCTGTATGAGTAGTATACGTCACGAGTCTCGCCACATGAGCGATTATCTTGGTTTCTAAAACCTCCTTCGTTATTCATGAACTTGTGAAAAGTCTTATTATCAACCTTTAGGTACTTCATTCTGTGCATACAGTCATAAAAATATGTATCAACAATCATATTGTAGTCAATTGATGGCATATGCTTTGCTATGGCAGGGAACCTAAACTCAACAAAGATGTAATTCTCGGTTGGGTTCATGCTATGATGGATTTTGCCCGACCCTATATCACACTCCACTCCTTCAAAATGTTCATCTTTTTCTCTTACGAATGCATGATTTACTGTCTCTACTCCCATACTGTACCTTTTAAATGTTTTTTTTATTATATCTAAAAAACATGGTATATATTTTTGAACCGAAAGGTATCTAACATAAGGAGCTTAAATGCTACAGCAAGACAAATACAAAAAGATGATTCTGGATAATGCAGTCAGTGAACTAACCGAAAAAGGGGCTGCCGCCTTTGTCCTGTGTGGGACACTATACTCTATTTTCAAGAGTGAGTCTAATGATGGATTTATGGTGAATCTATGGCTGGTCGATGAACTTGACTCAACTGTTGATTGTGATGATGGAGGACTATGTACTGGGGCAGAGATTGACGCTGTAACCTTTTGTATCCCAGAGGAGGAGCATCTGAGATACAAGCAGTCAAGAGAAGTGCAAGATGATGAGCCATACTTGGATATACCAATAGACGATATGTATGAGCTAATCATAGAGAATGATTGTTTCACCATAGAAGACGGTGCGATGTTGTACAATATCAATAATGGGTCAACAGATGGAGAGGAAGACCCAGAAAACAAACATCTCATTGAGGCGACTTGGGACGAGGACGATAGCGAGTGTGAACTCAGTGTGGTCTTCTCGGAAGTAAAAGAAATCAAATTTGACAAAAAGTGGGGAATCTACAAAATCTACCTACATCGTGATGATGAGCCAATTGATTTAAAAATACTCACAACAACAACTGTTGAGCCAAAAGGATATACTCATGATAGAAAGTAATAAAATAGTGGCAATGTACCACGACGGAAGCGTAGTAGTAGATGAAGTTCATGTAGACCTTGAATCATCAGATATTGTAAAATTCCCAGGATTCTGGGAGCTACATGCTAGTGACAAAATTTGTGGTGCAACTATGCTGATAAGTAGATTCGGCAGAGGCGTAAGCATTGAGATTGATAAAAGTGATGAGACCCTTAAAATCGAGCAGTCGAAACTCACTCAGTATATAAAGGGAACAGTCTATATGTATAGCGAGGGAGAAGAAAATCCTTATCCTTGTAGAATCAACATGCTGTCAAACAGAGTAGAGATTATCGCATCTATTGATACATCTATAGAGTATGACGAGATAACTTTCCCACTGCTCCTTGGCAATACAACAATTATGATTAACTGTCATATGGATGATGAGCATAGAGTATGGATAGATACTGACTGTACAAATGCCCATTGGTTATGGAGCCATGCTGTTGGAGATGTATCTTATTCTCGAAGATACAATATGATGATTGATGAAGATCAAGAGTCAGACTATTCGTTTACTATTGTTCCTACAAATGGAGCTGATGAGGTCAAGGTTAATACTGATACCTCAGAGGAAAATGAGTGGCAAATAGTAGAGGTAGACTGCCTTGTCCCAGACCTAGAGAGATGGATAGTGGAAGCAGGAGATAAGCCAGATGCTACGCTCATGAGAGCAGACCTTGAGATGATAAGAGGTTGGAGTGACACATATATCTGGTCATCACTTAGTACAAATGACTTTGTATCAATAAACAATGACCCTCGTCGAAGTGATGAGATAGCAAAGAAGTTCCTATAATCTAATCTGGGAAGTTTCGTTTATTATGATTGCCCTCCCCTCTGTCTCGTCGTGAGTCAGAGATGAGGCATCAATGGTGAATGTTTTTTCGACCTTTATAGAAATTGACCCATTAATTATGAGCTTGTGAAGCATATCCTCTATCATTTTCTTTAGTACCACTCCTTGCTTAGCGGACAGAGCATCATTGATAGATTCAGTACTGAGGTTATCTACAACATCTGCTTCTGATAACTTCTTTTTTACTTCTCTTTCAAGCTCAGCAATGGAGCGTTTTCGCATCATTCGTCCAGCCATTATCTTATCCTTAATTCTGATATGTATCTTCGAGAGTAATATCCCTCTTTTGCGACACCAATTTTTATAGTTAAGCCATTCATGTCTCCAGTTCCTTGGTTTGAATTTATGGTTTCGTTTTTTATCACTTCCGTAATGTCACTCATTTTTATTTCTCCATCCACTATGAGTTTTTGACCTCCATTGTCAACAAGGGTGGCGATAGCACCAGCCGAAGAGGTATAGAACTCCATTGTCCCAGTACTTCCATCAGGATTACCATAGTCTCCACTCACTTTCGCTCTAACTTCCTTGAATGGTATATTGTACATTTGATAGGATAGTAAATCATTACTGTCGTTTACCCACCCTAAACCATACTCCTCGCTTGAGTATAGTCTGTCTTTTATAAAATATGTGTCTCCAAAGTTTGAAAGATACTCTGGTGTTGTTGCATGACCAGCGATTATAATCATCCATCCCCCACCATCTGTTACCATGTCACAAAAAACATGACACTCTCTTTGTGCAATAAGTATCTTGTAGAATCCAGAGCCTGTATCTCCTGTGTATGAATAGCCTGGTTTAGGATTAAGGTATTCCAGTGCCGAGCTTGGGATATACCCATTCTGATACCCTGCAACACCATCTATTTTTGTTATTTCAACAATTGGACCTACAGGTTCATTTATTAGTCCAGGACGCTCTTCCACTCCAGGCTTTTCAACCTCGTGGTTCATCTTTTTTGCCAAGACATGAAATCCCTTAAAGTACTTTCTTGTTAATATAACCCTTGTTAATATTCCGTATGTATCTGTAATTATATCAGATTTTTCATTCTCAATAAACCAAGCAGAGAAATTGTCTCTAATCAAGGAAGTATATCCTGCAGTGTGTAGGTTTTCACCACTGAGAATTCTTAGCATATCTTTTGCTATATCTCTTAAGTATGACTGGTCTGCCTGAAGTATGAGATTACTGGTTCTCATCATGTCATCATACTTTTTGTCAGCCCAGTCCAGTTCTCTGTTGTTTGGTAGGTATTGCATAACTCCATAATCAAGCAGATACCGCTGATACTCATTTATGAACTTTCTCCCATTGTGCCTCCACAGTATATCGTCAACGCTTCTAGGGTACAAGGTGTATTTTATTGTATCGTCTGTCTGAGAAAATACCCTTATAGTTCTTTTTGCTGTGGGGTTATCTGCTAAGAACTCCAAGTCAACTTTTAGTCTGAACAGGATTTTGTTTTCTGGTCCAGAGATTAGTGTTTTAAGCACAGCAAGTTGATTCATATATTCAATCTTCGGTCTATACCCCATAATGAACTCGCTATCATGTATTTTTAGCTTCTCATTCATTGGCGTGTTTCTTACCCCAATTTCATTTGGCCACTGGTCCCCCTCGCTTGTATTCAAAAGAAGAAGATTGTATCTGTAGTATTCATCTAGGAATAGATTCGTATAGAACCAAAGGTTGGCAGAAATTAGCTGATTGTCCCCATCTGATGGGCTGTCAAAGGTATAGTCGAAAACCTCATCCTTATTAATTGGTATTAAGTCCCCTTGGTGTGGCTCATAGTTCGGGTTATATGGTATCTGTATCGCTTCAAAGCCTGTCTTCGTTCTTTTTCCGTTGCCATCCAGTATATCCCAAAAGAAACTCTGCCCACACTCAACATATATATTAAATACGCCAAAGTCTGGTATCCACACATCTGTACCACCGAACCATATGTCCACTGTCCCATCACTCTTCATCTGGTCATAAAGATTCTCATCTGACAGTCTCATTGTTAATTCTGGGTCTTTAAAGAATCCAAAATTGCCAACTTTGAACGCATCTGTATTGTTACTCATCTATAGTTCTCCACTAACATGTATTTGGTATCCTGTGTATCCAGAGACAAAGCTGTATTGTGGGCCATCATTTCCCCAAGCTAAAGTTTTTATCTTGTCGTCATCTAGGTCAAATTTTTCCCAGTGCCTTTCAAGACCACCATCTTTATATTTCATTGTGCTGGTTGAGCTTCCCTCGGCTCCACTCATCTCATTCAAGTTAGAGTAGTAAAAGGTTGAAGAGGCAGAATATATATCTTGCATATCTTCTGATATGTGGACTTTTGACTCAACATATCCTATTCCACCATTCACAGAGTCTTTAAGATAGTAGTCTCTTACTACCCAATACTTATTGTCTTCACTTACTCCTACACTCTTTGCTGAGTCATCTACAGGGCTCATGTCATAACCTATGGTTACTTCGTCGAGAACCTTACTTACCCCATCATTTGATATCTTATAGCATCTAAGAACCATCCACTGCTTATTCCACAATGTTGATTTATCTACCCATACCCAAACATATACTCCATCTGCTCTTGTTTCAACTTCACATATTGACCTAAAATCCATATTTGACACTTTAAACAATGGTCTTGTGCTTGTACATATAGAGAATGGGAATCTAAAATATGTCATGGAGCTTTTCCCGTATTTAACAGGCGTTTTGTTTTTATTAGCCATTATTATCCACCCCATTGGTAAGGGCTCTGTCTCTATGTTCCCATTAGCAGAAGAGGTAGCCATTAGCATAACCTCTGCAAAGTCATCATATTTTATATTATGGAGAAGATTATATGCATTCACATCCTCTCCATTCTTTTTTAGCTTGTCTTTATTTGCAATAAACCATATTGGTCCCCACCAAATCTGGTCTGAGAATATTGATTTAAGCAATTCAGAGTCGGCACTAGTTCCTTTCAATTCAGAGAGCATAGCTGATATGAGCTGAACAAGGTCTTTGGACTTGCTATGAAGCCAATCATTGTCCATCTCTCCCTTTAGTATATCCTTTATATATTTGTTATACATCGCCGTTGTCTGGGTCTTGTATTCTACAATTTGAAGCATACTCAAATATAGAACCCTACTGCAACTAGAGGTTAGCTTCTGACCTATTTCTCCAACATCTGATGGGCTTATTTTTGCCTTGTTAAACACGGATACATATTGGTCTATGGCTTCAAGGCAACGCTTATTGTCCGTAACAGGCTTCTGGATCCTCTCCATTTTTGAGAATCCACCCATTCTTGTGACCGACATTGATGCACCGCCCCCACCGAGTGCAGCTCTTGATGCCTTATATCCAGATATTACCATTGCATGTCTTCCATACTTTTCTTCTCTGCACTCAAATTCAACACTCTCTCTCGCAGCTTTTCTTTTTGAGTCACATGGAAGACAATCTTCTGGGCTTTCCTTTTTTGTTATAAATACGGTCCAATTAAGATTATCCCTAATCCCAACAATCCAAGATGACGAGCTTACTCTTGTCGGAACAATTTTTACAGCAGGGTTTCTCCATAATCCAGACAGCTCAATCCCATATGGAGCCATGAATAACATCTTTAGGTTTATATACATATACCCCAGTACAAGTTCATGGTCATTTATTATTGCCATACTTCCGTATACATCCTGAGAAGTATGGGTCATTAAATTTAATTGTGAACCAAGGTCATATATTTCTACACCATTTGGAGATAAGACCTTTATTATTGTTTGTAAACCACCACCTTGTGCTATAAAAATCCTGTCATTGAAAATTTTTACGGCAAGTATAGTTGATGTCCCATCTTCATACCCGAAACCATCCTCGGTTGGCCCCTCCCATATGTCTGCCATTCCTGCCATTGACAAGAATATTTCATCATATGATTTATCCCAAAATTCCATGAATGTTGATTTGATATTTTCTGGTGCTGAATATAGAGACATTAGAGTCCTTTTTTGATTAGATTATACCATATTCATCGTGTACCAACATAGATATAGCGATTTTTCGATATACTTTTTTAAAACAACGAAAGGAATTACGCATGAAACCAAAAGGCAAAATAACTAAGATCAAGTTTAAAAACAGCTTTCAACAGGAAGAGGAGGAGGGCATAATTTTGGCATTGAAAAGCTTGCCAGCTAGAGATATTGACGGGTCGATCTATTTAGAGAGTGAGATGCGACATAATTTGTTTCACCTAGAGAATAAAAAAGATTCTTTCACTTTCATATTGAAAAACGACAGACATGAGAGGTTGCTGCGTGACCTTGAAAAACTTGGTTTACCCTATTTGATTGAAACATTAAAGAATGGTATTGCAGTAAGTGGAGTTGTGTATAATGGTGTTAATAAAAAAAGCCTTATATATGACAATGAGGGGAATATCCTTGGTAGAATGGATGGAATTACTGACGCTATTGAGCTTCTTGAAGAGAACGAGGATATGAGAGCGTTGGTTTTATTGAATCAATTTTGTATAAGAACAGATGTGGAAAACATGCAGAGAATGGCTTTTCCTATATAAATAGCCATTCTTCTGGGTAAGAAAGATTACTCGCTTTCTTTCTTTTTACCCATAGCATATACGCCTGTACCAGCAACACCGACACCTGCAGCAGTCTTACCTTTGTTGTCATTAATGGTGTTACCAACACTTTTAGAGGCACCTACAACACTATCTTTTGCTTTTTGCATACCCTCTTTAGCAGATTCAAACATAGTTTTCTTTGCGTCAGCTTCTTTGTCTAGCATAGCATTAACATCTTCAGGGTTGATTCCATTGGCCTGTGCCGCGGCAGTAGCATCTTCACTTGTAACAATTCCATGACTGTACATTGATGCAATAGCTGCTGTTTTGTCAAGATAAGTAGCTCCTACATCTGCAAGAATGCTATTTGCATCATTTAAAGCCGCCGTTTTATCAAGCTCACTTGGCCCATATGCTAAATTATAAATAGACTCAATGTCAGATACAGCTAAATCATGGTCCATAGCTACCTTTGTAATGTCTCCAGAAGTTGCAATTGTACCAGAAGCGATAAGGTCAGCAACACTTGCAGTCTTCTGAAGATAAGTTCCTTCTTCAACTTGCTCACTTGCTGTCTTCTCAATGTTAGAACCAGTATGCCCTCCATAGTTTGATGTGTATACGTCAGCAACATCATCAATATCAAGACCCATGGCTACAGCAGCAGTATCAGCTTCCTGACCAGTCACTTTACCATCAGCAAAAAGTTTTGCAACCTCCGCACATTTAACTAGATAGCTAGCTCCGCTCTCTGCAATTTTAGTTAGTTCGTTCATTCGATCAACCTTTCTTGTTATAAGTTTATATCCGTATTCTACTATAGTTTTCTGAAAAAAGCAACAATAGTAAAAAATAGCTATTCAAATCCAGATATATCTATCCGTGCATATTCAAAGGCCTCTTCAATTTCCTCGAAAATATCTAAGGCACTTAATGTTTGAGACTTGCCTTTCACCTTTAGTGTAGCATCTTCTTCTAGCTCATTTAGAGTGCACCATAAATCTTCTGGGTCAATAAAATCTTTAGCCGACTCTATAAAAGCCTGTACTGATGCAACAGTAACTTTACTCTCTGTTATTATATAAATAGGCTCTAGTTCTGAGCCTCCTCTTTCTACGTTTAAGCCATCTAGGTCAATCATTTTCTTTCCTTTGTTTGTGATATAATATAGAAAATATACCATAAAAGGATAAAAGTTATGTATAATTTGGGTCGCAAGTCAAAAAAAAGACTGGTTGGAGTTAATCCAGTATTAGCATATGTTGTAACATTGGCTATAAAAAGAACAACGCAGGATTTCTCTGTATTCGAGGGGGTAAGGCTAACAAAAAGGCAGAGAATGCTCTATCATAGTGGACAGTCAAAGACCTTAAGGTCTAAACACTTAGAAGGTAATGCTGTTGATTTGGTTGTATATAGAAACGGTAGGTTATATTGGGATAATGTATCGAGGGAGTATCACGAGATTAACAAGGCAATGACAGAAGTAATAAAAGAGCTTGGGCTTGAAGATGTCATTATTTGGGGATATGGTGCGTGGGGCTGGGATATGCCTCACTATCAGATAAAAGACTCAACTTACGACATACGAAGCATTTTACCTGGAGACTCAATAAATAGGATAGTCGCATAAGGACGAAAATTGTTGAGCAGCTTAATAGCTTATGCTCAACAACTCAGAACCGATAAATCCAAAGATTTCGCTATCTCTGGTGTCGATCCTTATTTCTGGGTTTAATGAGACAATTGCCTCAAGACCAACAGTTATCGAATTGCTATCTGATTTGTGGGTGACAACTCTACCTGTCCTTATAACCTCATCAATTCCCAAGCTCCTTATCTTCGTCTTGACTGCCCCAATAGCCGTCAGCACTTCTTTTTCCGTGAAATCTGAAATTCCAACCATATCTTCATACCTTTCTCTGTATTTTTTTATAATAGAAGATAGCTCCTCTATGGAGCCACCAAATCTTTCTGCCCTGCCTGTCCACAGGGAAACTACTCTCTCTTCTCCGATTCTCTTTCTTAAGTTTACATCATATGCTTTTTGATTTCCAACCAAGGTAACATTGCAGTGGGCACATTGCTTTTGACAATTCCACTCATTGAATCTATACTCTGGGTGTGAGCCTCTACTCAGGAAGTGTCCAGCATGATACTCTACATCCCCTCTTTCGCCACAAGATATACACATTAGCTCTTTATCTCGTTCTCTAATATATCTATTGAACATTGATTGAGCTAGAGATATCATGTCTGATTTAGACACGCTCTTTGATACTGCATTCTTCTTTAAGGCAGTAGATTTTTTGAATCCACTTGCCTTTAGTTTTGTCTTAGGAGGTGTTCTTCCGAAGCTTCCATTGCCAGTTGGCTTACCAAAGCTACCATTTGACTTTTTTCTGCCAAAAGTCCCATTACTAGGAGAGGAGCCGAAGCCGCCTTTTTTCTTTTCTTTCTTTGACCCTAGTTGGGAATCTTTGCTTAATCCTGCCATTTTTGATATACCTTTTGGATAATTTGCTCAACATCTTTGTCTGATAGAGATGACAGGGTGAAGCCTCTTAGGTTCTTTCTGTTTAAGCTATCTGACAACTCGTTCTTCAATGGTTTATCGAGTCCTTTAAATAGGACACTGAAGTTCTCTGGGTGAACAGTTGTAGATTTCAGATATTCTTCTCCAATCAGTGACTTTTGAATACTGTCATTTGTCATGAAGATATTTCCAACATCAAATTTTTTTTGCAGGTACAGATCAAATGCATCTAACTTGTCATCTGAATCAGCCTTTGGGTACTTACTGTGAAGTTCTCCCATGAAGAAAGTTATTCTGTATGCGAGGTTTCTTTTGGTTGTTCCTACCATGCTTACTCCTAGTTATTTGTTGGTATTTCTACCACAACTATATATACCATAGATTACTTTAATGTAAAAGTCAGTATTATGTTAAAACTACTTAAAAGGATTACCTATGGGTCAACAAGAACTAAATGAACAGGCTAACAACACGAGATTGAACGACATTTTTATGTCAATTGAGGAAGCAATGATTGCTGCACCACTTGGAATGCTAACTATTGTGCTAGATGATGGGTTTGCAAAGTTCAGCATTCTGCCTGAGCACGTTGAAGAAAGAAGAGAGTTTAGAGAGGGAGAATGTATTAAGTGTGCAAATGGTATTGCAACATATGAAGATGTATTTACAGCAAAAGAGGTTTATGCTACAAATGGTGCAGATATCAATGAAGAGATTTGGCTAACAATGTCAGACACATACAAAGAACTCTGGATTGGACTATTTAATGCTGGACTACTTCAGTTTTCTATTCTTGGTCAAAAGCTAGATCCAAACTCATGGATTGCAAACCCTCTTGACATTGTTCCTGTTCAAGTATCAGAAAACTTTACTATTGACGAAGAGGCATAGTAGTGAAGGCAACTCTAATTAATGATCCTACATCCCAGTTTATAGATACTGGGATTGGGATGTGTTGGAATCGTGGACCGTATGGAAGCGAAACTGAAAAAGGCAAAGAGAGAATAGATAGAATATGCAACAAAAACAAGCACTCATCTATGCTTAGATTTTGTCATCTTATTTTTGAATTTGAGTTTAGCACATCAGTTCTTCTTGAGCTGAGCAGGCATCAAGTTGGGGTTGATTTGGCGGTAAAAAGCGGAAGATATTGCACAAAGCAAAATCCAGATGAGATAGAGGTTGAGCTGTCAAGAAGCGAGGTTGTCAACGAAATGATGTTGCGTCATGTGCGTGAGATTGTTCAGTTAATCAAGGATAATCCAAAATTGTCAAATGACGACATAAAACTTCTTTTGCCACAAGGGTTTATTTACAAAGGTCAGATTCAATTTAATATCCAAAGTTTGCAGCACTTCCTTAAGCTTCGTATGGATAAGTCGGCTCACTTTCATATTATTGAGTTTAGCAAGGCTCTTTTTGATGAGGTTCCAGATGACTTAAAATATTTGTTTCCAGATGTTAAAAAGGCATAAGCAGGGGAAATCCTGCTTATGGTATAGCTTATTGATAGACTGAAAATATTGACTATATTAAAGCTCCACAAAAAATGGAGCTTCCAAAACTTGCTAGTCCCCCATTGAAAAGCTACTGCTTAAGGTTGAACATAGAAAACTGAAATGATTTACCAGATGGGTCAGGAATGTCCCCGTCTGGCTCAACACTTGCTCCAGCACCACCGATTGCACCTATCGAACATTCAAAAATTCCACTGAGCCCTCTAGCAAAACTTACATACTTCCTAAAGCTTCTATATGAAAACACTATACTTGTAGCATTCCCATAAAACTGTTGAGCGTCCCTCTGTGAAGCCTGCTGAAACCCAGATACCCCAGGAGCACCGTACATTGTTGCTATATCTCCAACAGTACCAAGACCAGAATCGTATGTGTCAGCAAGGGCATTACTGCAGCTGCCAGAGCCAGGCAACGCCGTGTACTTCCCTTGACTAGCACTTGAGCCAGGCGTATACATGCTTTCAAAGCAAACTCTACCTCCAGCCCATCGAAATGGCTTAATAGCCATGGCTGTGCAAACCATAGAGTTGTAGTCGAAATCAAATGCAAACCCCTCAAGGTACACATTTATGTCTTTTCCTGCTTCATATAATGGACCAGACGACAGTTTTCTTCCATTCATCCAGCTTCTTGCTCTAGTTGGAGTAGTAAAGGGAAGATTCATGTCTGATAGATGTGACTCTATCGACAAGCTACCTATAGAGGACGAGTAGGTGTATGTTACAACTATCTCTCCTTGCTCTGATGAATGAGATACAGTTCCTGTGTCTTTGTTAACATACAGAGTATGTGTTCCATCTTTCATTGTTATAAATTTTGAGAAAACTTTTAGTTTGCCGCCTTTGACTTTGTACATTATTTTTTTACCTCTTCAACTATGAAATATTGTCTTGGCTTTAAAGTCTTTGATAACTCGTCGCCAATTACCCTTCTCTCTGGAAAGGCAGGGAATTGATCCTCTCCTTTGTGCCTCTCTGCAGTAGATGCCTCATCTCCAATGGTTTCAAGGACAGACTTCATCGCTATCCTGAATGCATCATCTATGGATGATAGCCTCTCTGCATTAGAAGCCGTCAGACCAAAATCTTTCGCTTCAAGTTTGAAGTCCTCTATATGCCAGTCCTCGACAACACTTAGGTCTTCAATTGCTGATAGTCTCACTTCTGCAAGAGTTCTCCGTAAAATATCAGCCTCACTAAGCTTAACTCCTTTTTTGATAACACTATTCTCTCTAATTCTTAGATATGCTGACATTATAAACTTCCTATCTTCCCAAGTCATATGACCAAATATCTGATTGTCCCCCTCTCTGAATATGTGGTCGAAACCCTCATATTCAAGAAGAGTAGTTGATCTGTAGTCCCCACACAATTGATTTAAAGTAGTTGGAGATACAGATGTTGGTCCAAGTATGTCTGGAATCTCGACAATCTTCTTCTCAATATAGTCAGGGCTTCCACTCTTGCTTGGTCTGCCAGCAGGTTTAGCATCAGGGTCTGCATAGTCAAACGGGAAAAACATTGACTTGTCGAACTCTCTGTCTGTTATATAGAACTTCATTATAGGTGCTTCTATTTCCGATTTTCCAGCATAGTGCTGAGGGAACATTTTTAACCATATTGTTTCTTCTCTATTATTTGACACGCCATTCCATCCAACGATACCAGCATTTAGAGATAGAGGTATGTTTTTTGATTTCACCCCATCAAACTGGTCTCTTCTTAGATTGAAGTGTAGTTTTATTCTAAACTCTGACCGTATTCCGTCAATATTTGTTGAAAATGTGTTTATTTTAAAATCAAGCTTTTTTGACTTCACTCCACCTCTAATGGTTAAACCAGTAGTGAATCTGTCAGTGTGCCTTATTCCATTCAGGAATGTACCGATAGTTGTTACTAGAGACATTTCATTTGACCTTACTCCTAACAATCTCTTGTTAGTCTTTAGATTTACAAACTTTACCGACCTGAATGCAGGAATCGTTACATTTGAGCCAGTCGCTATTACATCTATGTTTTTTTCTACTGCATAATCATACATTCCTCTGTTTGTTGCCCAAGAAGCTATATGTTTTGGGTCAATAGGTCTCAATATAATTTGATTATATGAGCTTTTTATTGACATATTTACCTTGGAGCATAGTGAACCCGTGGAGCAGTTATCAATAAACGGCTGCCCTATCGACTTACTCATTGTGGAATTCCCAAACACCATAGCAATCTTTGCTGCTGACTTTTTAAGCCTAATATCTCTGTGTTCTGTGACAAACGAATAAACCATACCAGACTCAGGTATCTCATCCTCTATCTCATGGATATACAAGGTGTTGTCGGAGCAAGTTAGTTGCCCCTCCTCTATCTCATGAATGGTTTGAATTTGACTGTTATAGCACATTATTTCTGGTGCATGAAATATATTCTTATTTAACAGTCCTTTGCTCTTGTTCTGAATTATGCTACTCAATACGGTCGGACTGTATGGTGCATCGTAGAAAAAGAAAGTTTTATCTCTATTCTCATCCATGTATTTTACAGCTTCATCTATATAGGGGGCATCCCAAGATATGCCATTGTCTGTATCGTGCAGTATTTGGGCATATCTTTTGTATCTTGCAGAGGCAACAACTATAGCTGCATCCTCTGCCAAGGAAGAGTCTATTGATTTCAGTTCAACCTTTTCCCCTTCCTTGTCATACTCTATAAACTCTTGCTGCTTATAGCCTCCATTAAAGGAGAAACTTTCTTTAAATCCCTTTTTATGCATATGCACTATAGAGCCACCCGTTGGAGACACTGACAGTATGATGAAGTCGCTCCTATCTTCTGTCTCTGCCTTTATGTACGGTGCTAACTCAAAGCGTGGTATCAGCCAGTGTTCTTTCGATAAAACAACCATCTTCCAGTTAAGTAAGAAAGTTTGCTTGGACTCTTTTTTTATTTTAAAAACATTGGTGTCCCTAACAAAAGATATTCCATTGAAGATACCTTTTCCTACTCGAACCATATCGGATTCTTTTGGTGTCCACGGAGTTCTAAAGTGAGTAACCTCTCTTGTTGAATCAATAAACATGTCTTTATATAGACCATCTTTGTTTATAAGTTCCTTGTCTCCCGCAATAAGATTCATCCAGTTTGACTTGACCCCATTGAAGTCTTGAGTCTCTCTCGCTTCGATTACCACTTGCATAGGAGACGGATTACTTCTCACTCCATACAGGTCTCTCTCTTGTGTTAGTGGTATTCTAAATCTACATAGGTGATGCTTTACGGCGGGGAATGTCTTTAGCCCTACATGTTTGGCGAAGAAGTATCTCGACCCTGGGACATCAATCAGTTCATTTCTAGCATAGACTCTGGTTTTTACCGAGAATAAGTCGTATCTCACTCCATTTAGGTTTTTGAATACCGAGGAGGACGAATGGCTACGAACCCTTAGAACATTGAAAACATTCGATTGCACCCCATTAAAGCTGGTGTTGAACATTTTCATTGTCATGATATGCTTTACACCATTGAAATTTTTAAGCTTAGTGTGGAAAGGTATTGGTACAGACCTCATCCCGTTCAGGGTTCTTTTTCTCTCTATGCTGAATTTCCCAGACCTTACCCCATTAAGATTTCGACTCTCTTGTGGGGGCTGAATAAAGTTTTCTACTGGCTTGGTGTCTATCTTGCCGACCTCAAGCTTACTTAGACCACCATACGGAAGAGAGAAGAACACTATTATTCCATTATAGGCATCTATCATTTTCCTCCATCTTGTATATGGGGATAATATGGTTTCGTACAAGTGTCTTTCTATTAGTATCTTTTTTGAAGAGGGGATATATATTGAGAACTGTGTCTTAAGCATAACTCTTTTTGCGTTTATAGCACCATTAAATATTCCATGGTAGTGACTTTTTGTCAGAGTATATCTATAATTATGGTCACTATTCGCATTTCTTAGTAATGACGGCTTAAGCCTTATCTTAGATACTTTTACGATGACAGTGCTTGGATCAAATAATGGATAAGATTGACTGCCTACAACTATATACTTTTTTTCTCCAATGCTTATTAGCTGAACCTTGCTTTTTACTCCGTTAAGGTTAACTCTTTCCACTCTTGGGAGGACTTTAAACTCGACAAACTCATTAAACCTGTATCCATTTAGATTTATCTGTCTTCTGTTTACCACCTCATACATTTCGGTTTTAAAGTCACAAAGACTAAATCTACCGCTTGGAACCATAGGAAGATTCATGGATTTAAAGCTGAGTCCAACAGACCTCATCCCATTAAAGCTTTCATTGTAAAAATCTATCTTCTGCTCAGAGGAGTGTATCCCGTTTAAGACGGTATTGAAAGCTGACATATTAGTTTACCTCGAATAGTAGGTTTGCACTGACTCTCGGTAGTGTAAACATCATGTTGGCAGATAGATACTGCGGATTGCTTCTTATTCCATTTCTATTTTCTGTATAGGTTATCTTTACATTGCTAGGTCTTGACCTTACGCCATTATAGTTATGAGTGACACTGAAAAGTAAGCTTATTCTCCTCCTGAAGCTTATTGGCGAAAGAGGCAAGGACAGAACAACTTTTCCACTAATTCCGCATCTTATTCCATTTAGTCTTGGTCGAGCAATAGCCGATGTTAAATGTATCCCCCCTCTTGCCCCACTAAGAGTTATCAATCTGGATATTATCGTTTTAACCTCGATTACATTCCCCTCTTCATCCGTAATGTAAACTTCTCTCTCAACTTCAATCCCAGGCTCTACAGTCTGCTTGAATCTGCCACTGTTTACTATTATAGAGGATGGCTCCAATCCAAATATCTCTTCTGGTATCATCTCTAACCCATCGTATAAAACCAACCCTCCTGTTCCTTGATATTCAATCTCTTCGATATTTGATTTTATTTCCGAGTTTCTATTGGTCGCATACTCATATCCAGATACAACAAGGTTTGATATATCAACAAACCCAACAACTCCAGACCTAGGGTTAAGAGCTATTATTTTCGTTAACATCGTTTTAAACGCAATGCCTGTCATTACGGATGGGGTGTTTTTTCTTGGCAACTTTTCGTCATCTATGTCTGTGCTTAAGCCTAGTTGCTTCGACTTGGAAGTATCAAACAGTGTAGCCTTGCTCGTTACAGATATCTTTTGTTCAAAACCTTTTAATTTAAAAATTGTATCGTCATCAACTTTCTCTATATAAGGAGAGAGTATTCTCCTGAATACTGACCTTTTTACTTCAAATAGACCAGACCCGAAATCTATCTTTATTTGCGTGTCTTTTAAAGACATATCCACGTCTGATGCAAATACGGAAAGTTTTATTGCAGTACTTTTCTCTTGGTCAAAATCAACAATATCCCTATGCACAGAGAATTGAATCGGGTTTGACCTTACTCCGTTCAGTGTACCAAAGACACCTATTAATCTTATGCCTGGAACCCTAACCCCGCCAAAATTCTTCAGGAGACTAGTTTCTATAGAGCAGATGTGGTGTCTCACCCCATAAAAAGTCAATGTTGGGTCTTTCTTGAAGCCCAACACTCTGCTTCTTATAGGGTTTCGCTCATGTACAATATTACCATATACTCCAATCCCAACCCCTTTGACCCCATTTGTTCCAACCGTGAGTAACTTAAAGTTTGCAGGAACCGACCTTATTCCGTTAAATCTCGCTCTCTGGCTTTCCAGTGGAGAAACATAAGAGAGGAATGATGACCTGAAATATATTACTCTTTCGTCATCAGCGTCCAGCACCATGACCGACGATTTCAAAGATACATTGACTAGGCTTTTCTTGTGTATAAAAGACTTAAGCATGAAGTTCGTCATTTTGTTCTTAGCAACAGAAGACTTTATTCCATATGCTCTCGCTCTCTGCGTGTCTATATAGGATACAAGTCTATACTCTTTGTATTCGTGCTTTTTCACTGATGATTTAAAGAAAAACATAGTTGATTTACCAAGCTTAACCACGCCAGATTTAATTCCGTAGCCGAACACGCTTCCCTTTTTTACCCTTGACAGAAGCCCTATTGATCGAGAAGAGTCATATATAACTGATGTGATGGACATATTTGTCCATCCCCCAGTATCCTGTCTTGATGTAAGTCTAAAATCTACAAAAGATAACTTTTCAACACTAGAAGCTAAAGTTTTGTACTTGAAAGCCTTTAGCTCTATCGCTGATTTTAGGGCATAGCTCTTCATTGAGTGTACCTGCTATGCTGTTACATCATCAAAATATGTACTTATTTGAAATTGATTTATAGCTTCATCCTCAACTGAACTTTCAGGGGACACGATAAGCTCAAGCCAGAATGACACAGTTTCTCCAGGCTTAATTGTTCTTTTTATTGCCCCAGCTATGAATCCCTCTCTTGATGGGACTACGATTGAGCCACTATATGTTTTTCCGAGGGTTATCGTGGCGAGCTGAGCATCTGACCCATGGTCTTGTACATCTGCAACTACCCCTCTAAATAGAGGACGGAAGTATCCATCAGTCACAACAAAGCTGTCCCCTATTGCAAAATAATCTTTCTCTATTATAGGAATGTCTACTGTTGAGCTTCCATTTTGAAATGTGGATACCACGGTGCTGTTGATTATTGCATTATCCTCAACAAAGGATTCCTCGCTCTCCACAGAGTCAAACACATCGTTCACATTGATTTCCGTATCTGCAGCATAATTGGAATTTATATCCTCTGCAAAGGTTATCTCTGTTGATGATGGTGCAGAATCAACAGTGTATCCAGTCCCGTTTATAATCACTTTTCTGTCAACTATATCACTTGTAGCGAGAGTGTCTGGAGTTAGTGATTTTATTGCAATGTTGGTTCCTGCTGCAACTGTCGAATCCCCACCAGTCACATCTTCATTCAATAACATCTTGAAATATGATTTTTCTGTAGCATCAAATAGTCTGAGCTTTTCTGGTGGCAAAATGTCTTGGACTATAGCCAACAGTGTATCTTTCATAGTTCTGCCAGTGGACGCATTTGAGACAAACATTTTTGTTCTTCTGGTAACTCCGTTCTCTCTTTCTGTTGCTGTTATCTCTGGAAAAATTGAATTTAAAACATCGTTTGATATTTGTGGTCCTGGAGCACCACCATTTACAGTGTTGTCGCTATGGTCAGTATTTGCAGCCTTCTTGAATACAACTTCATTATATGATATTCCCATGGTTATCCTTTTATTGTTAATCTTGAAGGTCTACTCTTTAGAGCCTTCAAGCTTATTAATTTTTTCTCTAGTGAGATTATAACATATTTCTTTCTGAGGCCATTAAAATTGGCTCTTGAACTGGCAACCGAAAGAGCTATAGATTTTGTGAATTTTATACCATTCAGGTTCATCCTTGACGGAGTGAATTTAAATAGAATGGTTCCAAATCTATATTCACTGAAGCTCATTTTCTCTGAAAAGAACAGCACGTCGGTAGTTTTTCCCCCAATCATTCTTGGATAAATAGATTTTTTTAGAGAGAGAAGCCTTCCATTAGCTTTCATCATTAGTGTATCACTGCTTTTCCATGATGATTTTTTATGAGGGTCATTCCCAACCATTGTGACCACGATTTTATTTTCGTGCCTTATTTTTCTAACCTCGTGAGTAGGGTTTATCGACAGTGAAAGGACGCTTCTTCGCACAAGGATTAATCTATCAACAGTGAGAAACCCTCTTGCTGACATAAGTCTACCAATTATAGTTTCATGATACAGACTTTTTCTCAAAAGCACAGTGGGAGTATAGCTGTATCCATCTTCTCTTGACAGCGTAAAAATTCCGTCTCCGAAGAATAAAGCTCTATTGTATGGAGAGCCATGCTCCTCAAAGAAGTCCGTAGCTATCTTTTGAGTTGTACCAGTATCTCCAACAGCAGAACGCATAGAGAAGTTTTTTGGGTGGCTTCCGACAAGTATCATTTTGAACCCCTGAGATACTATCACTGCTGTTGATCGAGAGATATAAATCTCTTTATTTCTCTCTCTTAGGCGAAAAGTAAAATCAAAAACAATCGCTTGCATATTACACCTTTACTGAGGTAGAGCGTATGATATTGAGCAAATGAGCCAGTTCTATCTCTTCTCTATTTAAAGGGGGCGAAAATACAGCAATTTCCGATATTTGACCATCGAAGTAATACTGATTGTCAAACACATCCTTTTCTGAGTCTTGACCTACGAAAAACTTTTTTATGGTTGTATTCTCTGTTGAGTTTAAAACTATTGAACCGACATCTGCCTTGGAAGCTCTAGGTCGATTAAGGTACATAACATATACATCTTTTAATTTCTCTGTTGTTATAAACCCAGACTCTTGTAAAAGTTTTCTTGCACACACTCCTTGCGAGTCGAGACCACCAGACACTGGGTGTGGTGCTGGAAGCATAGCACACACTTCGGTCAAGGTTCTATAAGCCTCTTTTGCTCTCCATAGGTATATTTTCTCCATCGGAGTGAGCATACTTTTCTCTGGCCAGACCTGCTTTCCATTAACATGGATAAAAAACATATACTCATCGTCGTCTTCTTCATCAAACTTTTGATTTTCAAGCGTTAAAGATACGGAATGCTCAACGTTTTTCTGCAACTTGAATCCAGTAGATAAATGCTCATCGCTATATTGACCATTAAATCTCAATATCCCATCCTTATCAAGCCATAGTGTTATATGGTGTGTTTGGAACCCAACATCAGTCAGACCATACCCCATTTCAAACAGAACAGTACCTCTGGTCGCATATTCTGATATGGATGCATTTATATGGATAGTAAACTCATCTCCAATCTGACTTCCTAATTCTGACATATCTATAAAACCATTCTTTCCAATACTGAGCATTTTCCCTACGCCATGCAGATTCGATGCATTACCAGAAGAGAACGAGATTGGGTACTTTAGCCCATTTTTATTGTCAACTAGTAGGATATTACTATTTTCGTCTGTCATTGTCTCGTTGGTTGAGTAAGATAAAACCTTTGGGTTCGATGCTGGTATCTGACCAACTATCTCTTCTTTTATTATTCTCATGGTCGGGCTAAAGACATTCATCGAGTATTTTCTATGCTGATACTCTCGGTATCTTGTGTACATTGCTATTTTTAGTATTTTAAAGTAATCATTTGATAGTATCTTTTGAACCTTTGGTATTTCAGAGTATCTCTTGAACCCTCTTTGTTCTGCACTTATTGGAATTCTTCCCGTACCAAACACTTGAACCTCATCCCCATTAAGAAGCTCTATCTTATTTACACCAAATGGACAAATAGCTATATGCATATAACCACCACCTGGAGGAACTTCCCTTCCCTCATAATAACTAGCAAACATATGCATATTGTCAGCAGTAGGAGAATAAGACATTACCTCAAAATCACTAGAGATAACACCTGGAACATGTATGGTTTTTATCATATCAAAGTCAAGATACCCAAAGTCATTACTGATAGAGAGGAAGATGCTGTCATCAGACTCTATTGCTATCTGCTTTCTTATCCCATCTTCTTCTTCGATATCTATATTTGCCAGATACAGCATATTGAAGTCAGATTGCTTTGACAAGTTAGGTAGTGCCGATACAACCAGAGACTCAAGCCTCATTCTAAGCTCTCCGTCGAGGTAAGCGTTTATTTTCTCTGAAACCATTTGATCTCCTACTTATTTTATTAAGATTATAGCGTATTCCTACTCTCATATAGGAATATTAATGTTCAATATAGGTAAACCAAGGTTTATCATGTTATAGTGTTGTATCCATATCGGATAAAGGATTTACATGGGTAAATTATTACAAGAAACAAATGGTGTTGTATTTTCAACGGTTAGTGCAATTGCAGAATATTGCGAAGTTAGTGATAGGGCAGTCCGTAAGTTGGTAGCAGACCACAAGGATACTTTTCTAAATATTTCTACTGAAATTTCAGAAGGAATTTCAAGTTCCGACTTAAACGTACCTGAATTGGAATTCGTAACATCTGATAGTGGCAAGAATATTAACTGGGATAAGACAAAATTATATGCACCACATATAGAGTTTTTATTGATGCTTATGAAAAACTCAGACATTGTTACTGAACATAAAAAAGACATCATCGTTGAGTTGTTTACACTGAGAGTTAAATCAGTGATAGATACCTATGAAAAGAAAGAGCTTCAACATCAGAATAATTTGTTACTCTTGGAAAAGGAAAACAAACTATTGACGGAGAGGCTATCAGTGAAACCTAAATTAGAGTGTACCAATACAAACCTTAATAGTAGAAAAGCTAGACACGAAGAGTTAATGGAACTTGTTGAGAAAGGTTGCCTTGACCATGAGGTAAAAATAAGCACTAAGTATATTTATGATGTTACCGAATATGGAAAAAGTCTTGGGTTTTATAAATTAAATGGAATTATCATGTTTTCAGGAGAAGAAGATGGCAAATAAAGAAAATAGAGAGCCTCGTAAGCCTGTCCCATTGTCCCTTGACTACCATGCACGTCTTAAGGCTATGGCTGACAAACGCAGAGTAACTTTAAAAGTTATGGTTGAAATCATGATTGAGGAGTTTGAAGATAAATAATACCCTACTTGTAGGGTATTATGTCACACATACTCTTTACTGTTTTCACATCATCATTTTGTCCAGGGATTGAACCCCTCTTTGACAGACTGTGAACTGTGCCAAAATTTCTTGCAGCAATAGTGGTATCCATGTATGCTGATGGATTCACTGACTTAATTGTTAAACCGAAAGTGTATCTTGAAGAGGACGATTCCACATCTGTTACGACTGATGAGGTTGGAACTAGTCTACCTCCTGTGTCCAATTTTGGAACAAGTGAGATTTTTCCATCCTCATTTTTTTTTGTTACAATCAAATACTCGGATAGCACATTTTTTCCATCATCATTCTTCTCTGGTCGAGTCAATACAATCTTTTTGAACTTGTTGTATTCAACGGTTAAGCCCATTGGCGTATATACTAGGTTATATTCAGACATAGCACCTTTTTTATACACAGGTATAATTTCTATCGGCTGAGACAACACGTTGTCAAACTTTTTCTGCTTCAATTCTCTGTCAAATATCCATTCTGAATACTCATACCTATTATTATCTCCATATACTAGGAATAATTTAGCAGGAGTGATTCCAATAAAATACATCTTGCTCTCCATTCTCATGGATTTTATACTGTAAGTATCTGGCACTCTAAGCTTATCCAAATCAGGGTAGACAGATATTAAATCTCTTATTGATAGATTAGTTAGGGTCTTCATCGCATCATCTATTCCGTCGGGGAAAGAGACTTGTTCGACTCCTATTGCACCAAGCCCTGTAGAATCATTGTATCCCTCATATGTTAAAAAACTATCATCTACTTTATTTCCTGTGTAGCTTCCGTCATCCTCGTATAGTTTGGCATAATCTTCTTTTTCTTTTGAGGTTATTTTTGATGGAACTATCATAGTTGGAATGCTGATTCTAGCCCCATCTATGACAAAAACTTTTGATGCAAAAAGCAGGTCATCTTTTGCTGGATTGACATTTACGCATGCACTTATTACAGCATGAGACTCAGATACTCTAGTTGCATATAAAACAGATACTGATGCAGATGGCGATATGTCTGACTCAAAGAAATCATTCATTGACATATCTATACATGAAAACATTGTATCGTTCTTAAATATACACACTCCGATTGATTCAGATGAGCAGTATACATTTAGTCCTGCGACCTCTTTTATGTTTGAGTATCGAAGCGATGTGTTCTTGTACCCACCCGTAAAAGGAAGATATGCCACAAAACCATAGTTGTTATCAATAAACACTGTTGGTGGCGTAAGGTCTTTCATCTCATAGAATAAGTGCTTATGTGGTTCTCTTATCATCGTACTTTAAACTCCCTTTCGTTCATATATGTAAAGTCAGAAGTAAACATCCGTATTTTCACCTTGTCCAGATTGGGAAACTCATCCTTGAACTTGATATTCACTTTTGTTCTCATAAATGTACTTATTAAGACACTTATTCCATCAACTGTAACCTTGCTAACGAATTCGTCCTTGTTTATGGGTAACTTAAAATCTCCGCACCCCATTTCTTCTGATGATGAATTGCTGATGGTCTCATTACCATCTTGGTCAACAACTATTATTTTCTTCTCAATTTTTACGCTTTGATCTGTTGTCATTATTGGTATTGGCACATAATGATAAATTCCATCAAAGGGGGCCTTTCTTTCCTTGTCATAAAACTCGCTATAGTCCTTAATTCTTATCCTCTCATTGCTTGTCTCTATTGACCCCTCAAGTTCTGCCCTTCTGGCATTTATGAATTCGGAAAAAAGCCCCATAAACTCGTCAAGAGTCCACCCTTGCTCATTCAGGAACATTTTGAACGGGATAAAATATCTATACTCTGTGCCTGTAGCATTATCATATATTGTTTGACCTCCAATTTTGCCAAAATTATTCATTATTGCGTATATTGATTCTATTGAGTTTGGACCCTTCATTTTAATCGCTTCATAAGAGGCAACTGATTGCACCTGTGTGTCAGTAAGACCCTCAAAATAATTTGCATATATGACTGAAAAAAGATTATCCATGTCTTTATCTAGCGGTATTGTTCCCTCTGGATTATTTATCTTGAATAGTAGCTCTTGTTTAGCGTCTTCAGGAATGTCCCAGTTGCCACCATATCCACTCATTTTACAGACACCGTTCGTGTCCCTGGCTACGCATTCCCTTGGACCCAGTAACGACACAAGTACATGCTCGTCTCTCTCGAAATTTCTCCTTGTTTCTACTTTACCTATCCCCGTGAATCCTCTAACTGTTCGCTCGTCTGCTTCAAATGTAAAGATGCTGGTATCTCCGAGAGATGCCCCTCCATACCAACTTTTAAACTTATTGTATATATCCTTTCTTTTTGTCCTGAACTCGTCCATTGTAACATCATATCCACCGTTACGCCACCTATAATTCAAAAGCTCTGTCTGCTCTGGTCTTATATTATTTAAATAGTTGTAGTTGTTTACTCTTCCAATAAATCCTTTATTTATGAATTTATTAGTATATGCATTACGAATTATCTTGTTTGTGGAAAATTGACTCCATATTGATTCACGCTCTCTTTCTCTTGGATCCGAAAAGAAATCTGTTAAAAAGCAATAATATTTTTCTGGTGGCCATTCTCCTGCTTCCCAGAATCCAACTGGTGCTGGAATCTTGTAGATAGGGTCATCCTCACTTGCTGATTTGCAATCAGTGAACTCGACTCTTCTTGGCTCTTTGACACATCTCTCAAATATTTTTCTGGCATTTCCTCTTCCCATGTGGGGGGTAGATATAAAATTCAACACTTCATAAAACTCAGACTCCATCATTTCGACAAGAAGATTCTTTATGAAACCATAGGAGTCAAATTCAGTTTGAACGTTGAAAATCTCAATATTATCGTAATTCCTGAAAAGCTCCCCATCAACCTCTTGAACCATGTCAATAAAGTATGCCTTATGGTTCTCCTCCAGAGAAAGGATTCTTCCCATCCTTCCAACACTGTCTAGTCTGTGCCTTATTCCAATGTAGAACTCTATTTCCCCTGATTTTCCAACATCAAGTATTGCAGACTGCGGTATTTCCTGTGTCATTGTTTCGTCACTGTAAAATGATACGCCCTTTGCAGATAGGTTTCCTACGGTTGTTACCAATTTTTCAACCTTTTAGCTATAAAAGAACCTTCACTTGGTATTCTGAAGTGTGCTGACGAGCTATTTATTGAGTGTGCATTTACCATATCCACATGAGTCTCATGCACTTGCATTGCCACTCTTAAGTTTCTTGGATTATTTGCAACTCCAAAGGTCTTCCCTGATGCCTTTTGATATAGTGTCGTTATCTCTCCTGACTCTGCCCATACTGATGATGAGTGGCTATCGGTTTTCCCTTGACGGATTAACCCGTTTGACATAAGCGACGCTATCTCATTTTCATTTTCTGGAGGAGTCATTTCTTTTTTTATTACTTTTATTCTCGTCCCAGGAAATATTGATATCTTAGGGAATACGTTCACTTGGTCAACAATGGTGTCTTTTATCGCTATTTTCATTAGTATAGGCATTCCAGGAACAATTAAGTTTGGAATTTTTGAGCCATTTCGGTCACTATTTCTTATCCATACTGCAGAGGAGTTATCGCTCGAAACTCGTACACTCATCCCATCCGAAGTCTGTTCTTCGGAGAATTCCCATTTTACCACCTTGCTTTGATACACTACACCTGGTCTGCCCCTCATGGATAAGGATATTTTTCCTGCAACTTCATCTGTATATGAGGTTGACCCATTCACCTCTCCAACATTTAGTGACATCCCTGCCATAACAGCATTTTTCTTGTCGTATAACAAGGACATTGCATTTTTCCCTCCACCAAAAGTAGAGTTAAACTTACCATAGTGCATATCATCTGCCATTTTTTCACTCTCAATATCTCCAGTAGCTGATTTGAATGTATCTAGCCCACCATCATAGCTATAATAGCTATCCCCTTCTATTAGTCCAACACCAGAGCCACTAAACACCGTAAGCTTACTTACATTTGAACAATCAAGAGAGGTTCGCTTGTACCCACCTACAGTACTTGAGGGATTAAAAGATTCTCCTTCGATACCATTGATAACCGTGTATATTCTACCGTTTGAGTATCTTATTCCGAAGTCATACCAAGTGTGTACTTTTAGGTCTGGCACTTCAAAATTGTAAGACTTTTCGTTTCCAATGTAGGGACAGAACAGTATATTGAATACTCTATTGTTACCATCATATCTTATAGCCAAGGCTTCTTTATTTTCAATCAGTAGAAAGTCTTCATTTTTCTCAAGGTAGAATCTAAAGTTTAGGGTAAAGTCTTCTGCAAAATTCATGGATTCTATTAACATATTGTCACCGTCTTCGAGGATTGATGCGTTTCCATGCTTTCCACCCGCATTATTAAACGCAGAAGATTTTATCGCAGAAGCTCCCTCTCCAGAATAATTCATCATAAGAATATTTGAGTTGTCAAACTTGTAGTAGTACTTTAATTCATCGTTTTTTGCCGATGATATAGAAGAGTATCTGTCTGCATCAGAATCTCCTATCATGCCTGTAGAATTTAGATGATAATTTTGTAGACCCGCCTGACCAATATCTCTTGACCACATGGCAAACTCTTCCACTTTTCCATTTAGAGTCTTTTCTCCCTCTCCACCAAACAATAGAGTGTCAACTTTTATATCCTCAGTTCTATACACCCCTCCGACAAGGGAAGGTATTGGCTCATACATATATATAGCGTTGCCATACCATTTCCCGTCACTTTCTTGAGTTGGGACACACACCCAGAATATATTTATGGTCTCAGACGGAGATATCTTAAGAATGTCCCCCTCTTTTATGGGGTGCTGACCAAGATGATCCCAATATGGTTTCCACCCAAGCTCTTCAAGGGTAGTAAGTGAAACATTTGCCATTATAATCCTCCTATGTGAGTTTTGTCTGTGTTACTTGTGCGATGGTGTCGCTCATACTGAATAGTGCAACGCCTCTCTGGTCATCGGTAAAGTCGTATGCCAAGTCAAACTTAACTGTTATCTTTATGGCATTCTCTGTACCAGAAGATAGTTGCTTAAGAAACTTGTCTCCACTTGTGCTAACTACGGAGCAAATATATTCATTCTGATGCAGGACAACCTTGGTTACATTGTACGCAGAAACTGTTCTGTCTGCTGCCCCGTCCCTCTTGATTAGAAACTTAATGTTTGAATCATATGCGAAAACAAATGCCGTGCGAATCTCTGTATTATCATTCGTTACAGCAGTCTCTGGGTTATAGTGTTCAGATATTGCCTCGGGGTCGGTTATACAATTCTGATTAAAGTAACCATACGGACCTTTTCTATCCCATGCCACACCAAGAACTCCGTCCCACTCTCTCACACCATTTTTATCATGGGTTTCAAGAAACAATATTGGTGGTCCAGACACAAAAGTTACAGCCTTTCGCATTCTTTCTCCATCGACAAGAAAGTCTCTCATCCCTAGATACATGACACAATCTCCTGTAGCAGGGTCTACACGAACTGAATTGTTCGCAGTAATTGGGTAATGAAGTGATGGGTCATGATAAAAACCAAACCCTTCTTCAAATAAACTTTTAGTTTGCATTCTGTCTCCTTACAGTTCTATTTGGTCATATAGAGAATTCTCTATAGGTAAAGCATATAGGATATAGTTAAAGTCAACACCTGTACCACTTGCACCCTCTGGAAGAGCAAATGTTATATCCATTCTTATCTTATTTGGAACACCTGATTGAATTGTTCTTATTCGAGGTATCACATCATTTTGCTGAAGGTCGTCATTGTCTTCATTTGGATATGTGTATGCCCAGAAATCTTTTACATACCATCCATCAGTTGGAAGTTCATCTCCATGGTCAAATGTTGTAAACCTATCTGGATGAGTAACGCCAGACCCATATCTCATCTCTCTTGTCATAATTATCTCATTTGCAGTATCGTTAGGGTCTCTCTTTGCCAGTCTAAACCCTCCTGCCTCTGCATTTGTTGCAGTTGACCAACCATGTTTGAATGAGCCGACATTAAAAGTCCCCCATAGAGTGTAGTCTTCTGTGGATGTGAGTTTTTTGTTTGAATCACTTTTGTAAAAGAAATTTGCAACAGGATTGTTCGGAGACAGTTCTATAACATTGTCTTCGTCTGGAGCAGTAACAGATACAGCCTTTACATAGTCTACAGCAGGAACTGAAATTGTTCCACCTTGACCATCATCAATATCTCTTATTAGTGTCCATAGGAAAGAGTCGTTTTCCTCAAGTGTTATTTTTTTTCTTGTGAATTTTTTTGTTGCAGCATCATACTCATCCCACGCACCGAAATAGACGGTGACTGTCTGTTCTTTCTGTGAAATAGAGTTCAGGGCAACCTTTGCATCCCCTGCTGCCAATTCGTATGTTAAGTCTGGGTCTTTGAATAGTTTAAAGCCAAGAGTGTTCATCTTTTTTCCTTTATTATATTAGAATATTTAATAAGGACATTATATCATAGTTTTTTTGTGATTTGTTTTACCTAGGTATCAAAGAGTTTGACACCTCGGGGCAAGCCCCTTAGCGTGTTTATATGAAGTACTTTTAATTGAAACCGCAACAATCGCTAGGATTGCTGTTTGTTTACGGAGATACTTCTTCTGTATCAACAGTAACTTCGTATTCTGAAAGACCAGAAGTTTGACCAGAATATACATCCTGTGTACTTTGGTTTTCAACAGTAATAACTGTATTGTTTTTGAAGTCTCTGAATGGTACACCATTTTCAGAAATATGTATCCCATCATCAGTTGTTGCAAATACGCGAGAAGCATCAAATGCATCATGTATAGAGTAAGTGTTAGCATCTCCAACTCTCCATAGATAGTCAACATCGTCACTGGATTCGCTACCGAATACTGTTCCAGCAGGATACCATCTAGGCTCAACTGCATCTCCCTCAAGACCATCAATAAGTTTAATGTATGCACCTTCGAGATTAGCAGGCACTGTAAACATAACAGGATCTATACTTGGAGTCGCACTGGAAAGAACAAACTTAAGAACAGTCCCCTCTGGGTAAGCAGGTACAGTTGTTACAAATACTTCTTTATCAGAACCAGTCTTATTAAGGAATGTATAAGTTTCAAGATTCATTGTTCCTCCCCCTGATAAAGGTTGAGCACCACCAGTGACAAACACTTCAAACACTCTGTTTTCTTTATCATCGGTAGCATAACCAATGCTAACATCAACTGGAGCGGTTGGAATAACACCAAAATATGAAACTTTTGCTTTTTTGCCATCGTATCTTCCATTAGCACCAACAAGCGTTACCTCTTGATTGTCAATGGATACACCCTCCCATTCATCATAGGTTCCATTAAGCATATCTACATATACGATATCTCCAATAACACAGTTGTCCTGTGGGCTTGACCCTATATGGAACTTGTCATCTGCAATAACCTTATTGGCATCACAGACAAGATATCTTTTTGCCGCTCTTACTTCTTCAAGCATTGCATCAATAAGACTTTTGACAATTCCACCAATAGCAAGTTTTGCAACCTGAGCAGGAGTAACTTGTTTGTCACCAACTCTAAGAATGTCTGGATTTTCTGAACTATCAACAATATCCCAAGAAGAAGCAAGATACTCAGTGTATGCAGGAGTAATAACATCTCCTGTTTCTGAATCAGTCTCTTCAGGATGTTCGATATATGTAACTCCATTAGAAACAATCATATCCCCAGTGTTTGCAGATAAACCATTCAACTGACCAGAAACTGAAACAACATAAAGAAATCCACCCTTGTCAACAGCAGGAAGATTTGAGGCATTAGCTAGGTCAAGAGTGCCACCGTATTCCATGCCATCCTGTCTACCAGACACCATGTCGTGTAGAATCTTACCTTGTGCTGCTGCCAACACTCTCTCTGCATCATCAGAACCAAGACTATTCTCAATTGACGTAGAAGACACTTTTGATTCAAAGATGGACGCAAGTTCTCTACCTATTCCAGCAGACAGTGGATTTTCACCAGAAATAGAAAGCAATCCATTGACTACATCTACTTTTTCCATTTTTTTATCTTCGAGTGTTTTACCTTGTTTTGCTGACAGTGGAATATTAATTACACTTGACAGTAAGGTATCGACAATATCCTGTATTTCAACTTTTCCAGCAAGAATACCTACTAGTCCGTTAACTACTGGGATTTGTCGTCTTAAGATTTGACCCATAATTTTTCCTTTGTATTATTTTCTACTATCTGGGATGACCCAGATAATGTTTTTGTTCACCTTATACCAAGGTATCAAAACGTTGGATATAGTTAGAACCCTCAAGAGCGGCAATCTGTTCTCCAGTTGTAGCATTAACAATGTAAATTGTTGCATCACTCTCAATTTGAGGAGTACTGCTTGAACCATCTGCTTTATTTGTCTGGAACTCAACAATAGTGTCTCCGTTCTCATCATCTTGGTAGTATGCATAGATTTTTGTAGCATCAGCAATAACATCAGACTCATTGTCTGTGTATAGGTCAATATCATACCCTGCATTGCCATACCTGTCTTCAAGTGTTGCATATTTAAATTTAGGTGTCACTGGAACGAATTTGTATGTATATGTAACTTTACAAGTTCTTCCATTGTATGTATCTCCAGCATCATCAATAGTCATTGAGTTTCCAGTAACAGTAGCACCTTCCCACTCATCATAAGTTCCATTCTCATTGTAGATTGTGATTTTGTCATCGACGATAACACCCTCAATCGGCTCATGAGCCAAGGTAACAACATTTCCTGTAATGATTTGTCTATCAACGATAACTCTTGGTTGAGCAGAAAGAGCATCGCCTTTGGTTGCTGCCAAATAGTCAATAACTGCCTGACCATTAACCACAGATGTAGAGCCTTCGGTAATCTCAGATGAAACATCTTCTTGTCTTAGGATGTCCCCAGCTTCGGTATTGTCAATCTTGTCCCACCCTGAAGCATTTGTTCCATCGGTTGCACCACTTGAGATAAGCATATCTCTTGTTTTTAGCTCAAGACCATGAACGTCTGCATTGTCAGAAGAAACAATATAGAACTCTCCAGCAGCAGTAGCAGTAGGTAGGTCAGTAGCACCTTCAGCATCAAATGCACCTCTATATTGTAGTCCAGAAGCAGAACTATTAATTAGTCCAAGAAGAACTTTACCTTGGTATGCTGACAATGGCTCAGATGTGCTGTCAGATGTTAAATCATTAACAATTGATGCAGTGTTAATTTTTGTACCAGCAATCTCAGCTAATACTCTACCTTGATTTGCAGAAAGAACTTTTGTTATTGATTCAGAGTCAAGACTGTCAACAATGTCGAGTTTATCTAGTTTTTTATCCTGAAGAACTCTACCTTGGTTTGCAGATAATGCAAATTCAGTTTCAGTAGAATCTAAAGAGTCAACAATATGCTCGATGACTAGTTTAGTGTCTAATTCCTCTTGTAGCCCGTCTATAGACGGGATTGATCGTTTGAGTAAGCTACCCATTATTTATCCTTATGTATTGAGATAAACAATTATAGCAGATAATTCTTCTTTTGCCAAAAAGAATCGAACACTCTCACTAAACAAATTCCCCTGTCTTGTATTTTTTAAAACTGTACCATAAAAACCTATGTAAAGACTTTAATACTATACGCATATTGTATACAATATCCTTGTCGTAGAACTCCGTCGGAACAATAAAGTCCATGTGTATGCGAAGAGGAATATGGGTGTCGGATGTTAGCTTTGTCAACACGGGCACTTCCTCGCTTAATATTCCATCTTCTTTTGCTAAAACTTGGTCTACATTGAAGCCTACAGGCATAAGTATTGACTTGTCTTTGAATGGCTCAAGGTCATCACGGTATGACGAACTGATTTTTTCAGAATCGGTTGTAGCAACAAGGACGAGGTCTGTTTTATCCTTTAAGTAAAACTTGAAAAAATCAGCATTGAAGTAGTTTGGTATATAGAAGTCTGATGGCTTACTAAAGGTCAGTCCATACGACAGTGCATGGGGTATATTTTCTGCATCCAAAGCAGCTGCTCCACCCTTTTTCATGATTGGCACTCTCCCCTCTAAAAACTTTTCAGCCTTGTCTGGATTCATTCGTGCAGAAAACATAGCAAGCTCCTCTATATCCCCTGTATACTGGCTTTTTTCTCCTACTGACGTTCGAGATATATAGTTTTTAAATTCAGATAAGTATTGCACGGAACCAAGCGTTGACACATCGTGAGTCGATACCAAATTGCCGTTTATAGACAAGGATAAGACACCCCCCTCTCTCGTGATAGCCCATGAGTGAGCAAATCTGAAATCAATATTAAGCGGAAAGCTGTATGTGTTTGGCCTTCCACCATCATTCAAAACTATGTCCATATGATTTACCATTATGGACACTTTTGCTCCATAGTTTGGGTCATCAGTATATCTTGTTGAGCCAAAATCAAGAAGAGTACCCTCTCTGAAGTTTGCCAAGGTTCTGAAAATCAACGTCCAACTGTCATTCTGGAACATGCTGTGTGCCTGACTCTCAGGTATTGTTATGTGTGAGTACTTTAAAAATAATACCCTTGTAAAACTACCTGGAATCAGTATTGGTGCACCAGGCGTTGTGGCTATCAGGTCACTGCCTGATATTAAGTCCATTGGTCCAGGTCGCCCATTTTCAATAAACATTCGAGAATAAAGGATACACTTGTCGTCAATCATCTCTTGAGAATTTCCATATAGATGCAGGGAGCTAACCCCTTTTTCTATCAATCTGAAGTCATCAGAATTCATTAGTCTAAGGGTGGATGATGCGGTCTTTACGTTAGAAAAGTCATTATGAGGCAATCCATACATTGTATTTAGCACATCAGAGATATATCTTGTTGCATCAACTCTTCCTGTATGCATAGCGACCACGTTTCTATCGAAAAAATCTGTTGTCGATGAAAAGTCTATCTCGAACGATTTTCTATCTATCCACTCGAATCCTGGGCGTTGCAGAAACTCTGGAAATATGGCAACACCTCTTGGGGATATTAGTGACTCGTGCCAAAGCTTACCTTCTCCATATAGGTATATCGGGTTTGCACCAAAGTAGCAAGTTAGGCTAGAAGGCACACATTCTGGTCCATTGCCTCGATCTACAACTTTTATTTCGAGACCATCTGGAACCTTGTCAATCAACCAATCATCATAGTAAAAGTTCCAGTCTAAATTCATATGTTATCCTCTTCCTCTTGCCTTGGCACTCTTCTTTGCAACCCTCATTTTTTTCTTTAGTTGTAGTAGTTCCATCCCACTCTTTTTGGGCGGATGGATTCCGAGCTTTCTATTTTTATTTATATAAAAAAAGATTCCTTTGTGTTTTGCTGTCGCGGATTTGATTAGGTCTACAGCATTAGTCATCAACATTTGTGTCTCCAGATATTGGTATCTCGCTTTCCATTATATTTACAAATCTTCTGAAGAACGATGTCGAGCTTGTATAGTTTCTAAGTTCAAAATCTTTGCAATCAAATCTATCTATGTATATAACTGCCTTCTTTGTTATTCGTGACTCCCCATCTCTCATAAAGTCACTGTCCATATCAGTAACACACAAGAATGGTTTCTTTCCACCATTGATAAGATAGTCTATTTCATATACATCCAATCGAAGTTCCTCAATGGAATCAATTATTAGATTTACACTTTCTGTGAAGAATGCTATTGTTCCTGCTTTCTTATCATCTTTTGCCAGTGCCGCCATCTTATCTTCGATTTTAAACCTTACTTGGTCCCATACTTTTATAAATCCCGAGTCAAATATATCACTGTTTTGTCTTGCAACCTCTGCAATGTATTCGATATGCTTATCTAGTGATATTCTAATGCAATCCCTTTTTTTTAGTGTAAGGTCAGTGATATATTTTTCTCTTATGATTTTTGTTTCTAGTGCCAGTAGCCAGTTAAACATGGTGTCAGTATAGACTAGAGCCAGCTCCTTGGATGTTCGGCTGAAATGGTAGTCTCCAAACTCTATCTCTGATAATACAAAATTTTGCGACTGCTTGAATCTCTCCAGTAACTTTGATGATGCAACCCTAAAGGAGATATTGTTAGGGTAGAAGTCAGATATGTTTCTAGTAGCTTTCATGTTTTATTACCTTTCTTGTTTTTTGACTTGCAGAGTTTCCTGCTATAACTCCAGATAGTCTCGATATCTCATTATGCATAGAATCAATGGCATGTCGAAGTTCAATCACTTCCTCCATTTGCTTTTGAGAGGATTTATCATTGATTTCCTCGACTAGTCTTAGCATTGTACCAAGTTTCTCATCAAAGGAGTCTATTTTAAGCATTGCTGCCGAAACCTTTTTGCATGAAACGTCATTACACTTTATTTTTGTCCTATATGTGAATATAGAAATAGCGGACCAGGACATTACCAGTAGTCCAAGCATCAAGGTGGGGACATCCCCTTTTGATACTCCGAAAACGAGCAATTCTTTATCCATAAGCTTTACAATAGAATCAATCCCCATTAAATTTCCTTTTCTGTCTTTTTTACTACAATATTACGGAATTAAGCGGTAGCATATGATTTATTGCTCTTCGCAGAGGACCCATTCCTGCAGCCTTATAACTCTCTTCTTTGTGCATTTTTTTGATGTCTAATCCAGACAAACCTTTCTTTTTCATGGCTCTCTCTGTTCGCATTCTTTTTATCTCCGCACCACTTATTAATCTTGCAGCCTTTAGCAGTGATGGCTTATTCTCTATTGCTGACAATCCAGATTCGTTTGTCACTTCGTACTCCTTTCTGTACTTTTTCTTTTTTAATCCCGCTTTCTGGGTTTTCCATCTATGTAATTGATTGCCAGAGTTATCAACCCACTCAAGATTGTCGTGCTTGTGGTTTGACCTATCAGAGTCCTTGTGATTTACTATAGGTAAATTGTTTGGGTTTGGAACAAAATGCTCACCCACAAGTTTATGTATTCTTTTTTCGTGCTTTAGTCCGTCTCTCATAAGTGTGACCTTGGGATACCCAAACCAATTCCTACCCTTAAGGGGATTTTCTCTCCCCTTTCTTCGTATCCCATTTAATGGATGTATTTCGTAGTTCGGAAACCCATTAATCTCTTTCCAGTCAATATTTTCAGTGTTCTTCATATCTAGTGCCTATTTTTAAGTCTTTGACGCTGTCTGCAAACTCATCGGCACTCTCTATTGAACGCCTTACACTCGCCTCATGATTCTTACTCATTATATCATTTATTATTTTTGTCTTCTCTCTGCTTCCTTTTGATGACATAAAATAGTATCCAACAACAATATTTGACAATCCAAACACATACCCTAGAATAAGGTGTGTTACAGTGGCTTGTTCTCTTGTCATCTGGTCAGTGTTTATAATGTGCCAAGACAAGTAAAAAGTTCCAGACAATATAAAGGCTGATATTATGCCCATCCACGCCTTCTCGATATCTGTCTTCATACTACTCCTTTTTTGATATAATTATATCAGAAAAAACAGAAAAATTTTAATTTTGAAATACATAGGGGTATGGAATGAATAAAGTCGGAGATATAATATTTTTTAACAATAGGAGAGTTTTACTTATTGAATCACACAGCCACCGTGTCAAGCCTGTGTGGAACATAGATAATGCTTTATTCACCAAGGGGATAGCAATTACCATAGACAGTCCGTCAATGTCAATATGTATACGACTAGTCAGCAAGATACCTGCCATAGAGAGAATCAGGGACAATAAAAAATGGCATATGATACTAATCTCATCACGCTCCTTCATGAGATTCCAAAAAAAGTATATTCCTAAAAATAGGTGGTGTACATTCGAGCAAGAATAAGGTATGTAATTATACAGCAGAAATGCTAAATTAAACTATATAAGGAGCAATTAATGAGACAGTATGGAATGTCTATGGACAAGTACATGGAGAGAGCAACAGAGCGAATTACAGGAGTGATGAGCAAGTGGTCTTATGAAAAAGACGGAGAGTCTACTTGGAGACTTTTAAATGAGGATGGGAAGCTTGCCGCAACAATGGTAATATCTGCGAACTATATTCTCTTTATGAAAGGGGAGCTATCAGCTACATACATGTTCCCAGAGTATGATAGTTTGAGAATTGCAAACTTCACTAGTATTAATAAGACATATATGGGTGGAGACAAACTAGTTTCAAGCTTCCATCCACATGCATCCAATAGGCTTCCTTCTTTTCCTGGCTCAGAGAAGAATATTGAAGCAGGATGGAGTGGAGAGGTCGCGATGTATGACCTGCAACAAAGAATGAAGACATTGAATGATGATGATGAGTGGATCTCAGAAGATGGAGAGATGGAGGGTATCCTAGAGAACATGAGTGGCTTCGACTATGACAAGGGGACTTGGGAGTGGGAGATAGAGGATTTATTTAAGGAGTTTCATAAACCTCTCTGGGAAGCACTAGAGAATGCCTCGGATGAATTTGGTGCAACAATGACAGAGGTTGACTTATTCCCACTACTCGCTTTTGAAAAGCTAAACGAACTCATAGAGAAGGAGAAATAATGCAGTTTGAATATAGAGATGAGGTCATTGACATTTATGACCAAGAGAAGATAGTGGAGGCACTTAGAGCCAAGGATTTTATCAAGATGACAAACGGCACAGTTGATGTGTATACTGTGAAAGACCTGTATCTTAGATTTGTTGGCGACATGGATACCATGGATGCGAGAGAGATTCTATTGCACCTCGAAGAGGATGATGACATTGATATTGAGGGGCAAGCAAAGGCAAGAGTAGAGCAGGCACTCAGTAACCATAAAATAGAGGTAGAGGTAGGTGACTATGAGCCACTAGACTTAATGAGAAGCTCAAAAGACTCGTTCTATAGAGTCGTAGAAGAAAAGTTCCAAGGCAGATACGACATCACGGAGGTTGACTTTGAATTCAGAGGAGACCTGCATTCAGATGGATATATGAAGGTGGTCGCAATGATAGACAAGTTTACTCGAAACAACTAGTCTTGCCCAGTCTAGCTACCTATTGAGGGTAGCATTCTTGGGTTGTCCCAAGTTCGTCCTATTGACAGTGAAAACCTTGAGTCATATCGTATCGAAACAGTTGGCCCCATAAGCTCTGCATCTACCTTTGTTTTCGTAAATCCAAGGCTGTCAACCTGACCAAGAAGACCTCGCTTTATAGTTATCTCATATTTGCATTCTTCAAACAAGGAACATCTAGGTGTTACCCTTACTGTCCCCCCTTTAAACTTTCCTATCACCATTGGTATATTGAATATTGACCTTATTATATCTGGCATAAAATTCATGTGTGCTCCTTTCCATTAGTTAGAGATTATAACATCTTTGTATGGTATATATTCTTGAAGCAGAAATGCTGAACTTAAACAAGGAGCATACGATGAGCGTAAGCAATGAAGTAAAAGAAATTCTTAAGAGTAAGCCAAATGAGCTTTTAAAAGCCATAGGTGTCACACTTAAAGAAGCACAAGAACAGATAGAGAAGAGATACCCAAGCTTAACTGCCGAGGCAGCATATAGAGAGTGGGAGGCTTCAAAATACGGTCTCGATGGAAGAAAGAAAGGGAGCTACTTGATGGTTTTCGAGAAAGCATCATTTGACTTTCCAGAGAGATTAAGTACTGCATTAGATAAGACAGATATGTTTTTAATCTATGACACTAAATTAATGAGCTGGGCAATAGGCAACGGTAAATATGGAGATGACAATATCGCTATAGATTTGGTTGTGTTGTCTGCAAGAAGTGCTGATGTAGAAGAAGTATTGAAAGGAGTTAGAACACAATGGCAAAACCAATAAAGTGGTCACAAGGTAAGGCAGATGTTGCCCAGACAATAACGATGATGATAGAGAAGCTCCTTAAGGAGATTCCAGTTGAAGACAAAACCCCATTTGAAGTGAAGATGGATGACAGAGTAAAAAAAGCAACTTCTGTATATATCTATAATACGAAAGGTACAGAAAGATTAAAAACTCTATACGAGAACAACAAGGCGATTCTTGCTGTTGCTGACATAAAGGTGGAGAAGGACATATATTCAACAAGATGTGGACTATGTATCTTGTTCTCGTTGTTACCACCAGAGGAGTTTGCTATACAACATGCCGTGATGAAAAGAGAGGCATATCAGTACTGTGACGGATTTGCAATACCGAAAGCAATGTATCTCCAGGGATATGCGTACATGTTGAAGCTTAATGACTTTTACTCAACCTCTATAAATAGCTCTGCAATTTCTCCTAAAGTGAAAAAAGAGAAAAAAAAGAGAAGCAAGTCCAAGAAAAAGACTGTGCCACCAACAAAGAAAGTGAAGAAATTGTCAGCATCAGCAAAACATAGAATGGAGCAGAAGAAACTGATTAAAAAGAATCTCGCTTCTGGAGAGTTTGATCCAACAGAAGATGTCACGCCAACATCTTTTAGTGCACTAAGTAAATTCAAAAAACTTGCTGAAGAAGCAAGACAAAGGAGAGATAATGCTAGTGCCAATCAATAAAAAGCAATTAAAAGTACTTTTGAAAAAAGAGGGAAACAAGGCTTACTTTGTAAATGATGAACTTGAGGCAGGAACACTGGTTGTGGAAGGGTCTGGAGCAACGGAAGATGACTATGTAATATTCGTGCTGGATCCATCCACTATAACAGACATGATGTCGGTAAGATATGAACACATAAGAGATATCTTTATTGACACCAAGACTAACAAAATCCACTTTACTCATGAACACTCTGAAATTTTCCTAGAGAAAATAACAATAGATGTCATGATAATTGAATCCTTAGACATTGTGTCTACGCTAGGTATTTCATTGGATGAGGACAAAGGTGTTTCAATTAGTAACTTGTCGTCTGGTGTATACTTGGTTGGAGAAGAAGGAATCTACTCTGACCATATGACTCATTTAGGAATAGGTGTTAAAGAGGTAACTATAAATCTTGAGCATGAAGACCTACCTGATGCCCTTGAGGTGTCAGACCTTACGATGAATATCAACTCAGAGGATGGAGTTACTATTACCGACGAGAATGATATTACCTACAAGGGAGAGGATGCCCTAGTGAAGATTGCTCTAGCAACATTCAATATTGAGATAGAAGACTATTTTATAGAAACGGAAAGGATTGATAAAGACAAGGTCGAAAAGTACAAGGCTATTGTCGATAAGCTTGAGCCACTGATAGGAGTGTCTGATGTTGTAGACCAAGACAATACTGCGATTATGCAAAATGTCACAGAGAAAGACATAGAGGAGGGTATCCCCCTTAGATTCTATAATCTTGAAACATGGGAGCTGGTCAGAGAGAAGCTTGTGATGGAAGAGATTGAGATAGCAGAGTATATTGGTGCTGGAACTAGATTGTCTGGCTCTGGAAAAGATATGACTCGTGGAGATTCTATCTCTTATGGTGCAAAGAGTCAATATGATGTATCGTCTGAGTTCATAAAGAAAGCACTGGATGCAGGAGAGTATGCAAATATACTTGTTATGCAAAAGGTTGCTGCTGTTGGTGCACCACCGAGATATACTATAGAGGAAGCCAAGGTTGTTTGGACTCAAAATATCAGCAAGGGATTACCGATGTTTCTATGTAAAGGTGGAGCATTGTTGTGGCCAAGAGAGGTGTCCATTCTTACCAAAGATACTTTCGATGGTCTCGTTTCATCTGATGATTATGATGAGGTTGATGCTGGGGTATACACACCAAACTTCTTTACCTTCATAACTATGCTTCGCTCTTTCGAGAGAACAAACCCATGGGAAGAGGTAGACGAGCTTAAGGCTCTTTTTGAGTATTCAAACAATAAGCCAGATGAGAAATATTTTATCTCTGGGCTTGCTGTGTTGGCAAACGAGGTGCTTTCGGAAGATGCAGAGTCATTTGATATCAATACTGATGCAAGTGTCCATTTTCTATCTCTTTATGAGAGCTATAAGCCACTTTTTAGTGGTATATAAGAATAGACGGGAAACCGTCTTAAATAAAGACAAGGAGCAGAAATGCCATCAGTAAAAGAAATTTGTGAAAAAACGCTAGACCTAAATGGGTATGTGTTTGGTAAGTCAAAAGGAGCAAAGGGAACAGAGGTTATATATGTTCCCTCGTATAGTTTTGACGGTAACTTCCCTGACAGACTAAGTAAAGGAGAAAGAGAGGAGAGACTTAACGTCTTCATGGATAAGCTTAATAGTATCGAGGGTGGATGGTGGGTGTCTTCCGCCGCATTTGAAGACAAGATGCCAATAAATGTGGACGATATGAATATAGAGCAAGTAACAAGTAGCATAGGTAAGCATTCTATTATTGATGTTAAAAATATGATACTTAATGGATACCATCAGGTATGTATTAGTCTTGAGTCTGGTATCAAGAGGAGAAATGTTGTTGTTTCCAAGTTCCAGAAAGGAAGAGATTATCAACTTGACTTTATTGTTCATATTAACGAATTGTTTGGCCGTCAGTCCTTGGACTACTGGGATGAAAAAAGCCCATTTGATACCAAACCAAGCAAGACAAGCTTGGAGTTTAGGGATGACGGAACCTCTGGCTCAAGCTCATATGGTCAGTATGCTAGATTTCATGGATACGGAGACGCTATTCACCCAGACAACCTTAATAAAATAGACGGAAGAATCTATGGGGATGACGAGCAAGGGTCAGCAATTGATAGTTTTTGGCAAAATGAAGATGTCAATAAGGACTATATGCAGATAATCGACCCAAAAGATAAGGCCATTGTCTTCCATAGAAAGGGGAAAGACTGGTATGTGTCTCCTGTAGTAGAAAGGGAAGAGGTGGAGTTTGCGTTCTGGTGCGACTTCCTCAAAGAAGAGGATACTGACCATGACTATATAGCCTTTGTCCAAGATAGAGATCTTGAAATTGAGGAGCGATTAGCTCAAGATATTCGAGACCTAGTTTCCGACACTAAGAGGGAAGCCATCATAAACTCAATTCTAAACGAGAGTGAGCAGAATGGAGTTATCGAAGTACTTGGGTTCTATGATAGATACGAGGCAAAAGATATGATTTTTGACAAAGAGGGGGAGCTTGAAGGATACCCTGCTACATGGTCAAGAATCATTATGGAGATTCTTAGTGTCGATGACAAGATGCTAATCATAAATACTAGGACAGGGGAGAAGTTTAGAACATTACAGCAACTAGCAAGGTATGCAAGGATTGTTGGTGGGTCAATAGATAAAACAAATCTTCCTGGGTCAGAAGCAAAAGCTTGGTGCGTGAAATATAACGAGGAGGAATATCATTTTAACCTTGCAGAAGTAATCGCAGATTCAGTAAGTGAAGATAGAACAGTACGAGAGTTTTTCACTTTCGCAATGGAGGCTATAGGAAAAAGAGAGAATCTAGTTACTGACAGTGAACTGGGGGATGCGAACAAAGTGTTTGTATCAATAGACGACTCAATAAGTAGTGGAAATTGCGAAGAGGGAACACTTGAAATGGTGTCGTTCTTACGGATAAACCCAAGAGTAACAGGTGGCATAAGAGGAGATGTTTTGCTTGGAATTAGAAATGATAACTTTACACGAAGAGCTGTGAAGACAGCATTGATAAGAGCTAACTTAATAGAAGGAGAAAAATAGCATGGTAGTATTATTAATTTTAGAGGATATATCAACGGGAAAGATGCTAAAAGAGCAAGTTCTTCCAACGAACAGAGCAAAAGACAACTATCTTGAGGTTGCATCACAAATGTGGTGCGACAGTAGAGATAGACAAAACGCTGGAGCATCCTCATATAAAAACAAGGAGTCTGGAGAGCTGTATATTAATGGCTCGTACTTCGGGAAGGTGTCTTATAATGGTAAAATCTGGGAGAACGGGGAAACAAAATCAATAAATCCAATCGACTACAGAGTGGCTTTTGAAAAGATAAAGAGAGCCTATATTCCAAACTATTCTCCAAAGAGTGTCAAGAAGTATGGTAAAAGAACCAGATTAAGAGGAGATATTTTTCTCTATACTGATACTAACAACAAGCCCATAGGAGAAGATATCAATAGGACTATCTATAAACTCGATAGAGATGGTGGGCTGTATAATATGGTGGATGAAAATCTAAAGCTATACCCATTGGCAAACCTCGATAGTCAGTATCGAGATGTATACATTAATGCCATTAGAAGTGGTCACATGAAGATTCCAATAAAGCCAACCTATGAGCATAGCTTGGTTGTTCAGTCAGTATCTTTGACTGATGGTTCTTTTGAATATATTTCAGTGTACGGAATTGTTCCTTCTCATGAAAGAGAAAAGAGCTACGCGGCATCAAGAAGAGAGTTATATTCAATCATTACCAAGGTAGATAAAAATTCAACAATCGGAAACTTTAGAGGAGAAGTGAGCAAGCTTAAATATGCATTGTCTCAGAGAGGTCTACTTTGGAGTTCTTCAAAGGAGAATAGTCTTAAGGTGAAAAATACAATGGGTGGTTTTATTGATACAGAGGACTTGCTTGAAGTGGATTGTCATGTCATCAAGATGAGAAAAATCTTCAATGACTTTATTGAGAGAAGACCAGCACAAAGAGAGCCATACTCTATGCAAGATATCATTAAACTGCTTGAGTCAGAGTATATTCCAGTGAAGTTAATTTCAAAGTCTGTGCCAGAGCCTTTGCCATCAGTAAAAATCAAGCCTACCCAAGTTGAGCTAAGTCAGCCACATAAGTTTGGCATGTTTGAAGTTGTGTACTTTATAGATGGGTCGAGAATTCTTAAAGGGGAGATTGTTGGGATTAGAGCAGAAGACAATAGTTTGTCAGACCCATATTCTTTTAGATATAACATAAAAGGGTTTCTTTCTCAAAAAATTTCGTTTGATAGAGATGTGTATGAAGCGTTAGTATTTAAAACAAAAGAGGAGCTACTTGCTGACTTGGCTTCAAGTGTAGAGTAGTTAAAGGTTGCCTCTGATAGAATGTCAAAAAAACATAGGAGGCAAATATGTCATTTGAAATTGAAGGGGTTGGAGAGTTCGAGAGACTCTCCCCCGTAGAGAAAAATATATTTTCGCCCTTGAAGCACATGATTAGTGAGCTTTTATTTAATGAGGGAACAGGGGATGTTCTGATTCGACTAAAATCAAATGGAGCGTTATATTTTGGTGGAGCGACGACCGACAGAGCAACTCTAAAAGAGGTCATGTTCTCTCTTGATGAGGACTTTGAGATGGGGGGACTGATTCTTCCGTCAGTTATACCAGTAGCCCTTGGTAGCCACAGTTTATTCGGGTTTGTTAAAGCAGGAGGCAAGGCTGTTATCGCTCATGAAACAACAAAAATTGGCACTTTTATTGATATAGACATAGAGGAATTTGTTCATAGAGGAAGCCGTACACGAAGAGTTCTTATTGATCAATACCTCAATGTCGTATTTAGACATGCAGATGTGTGGCAAATGATACCAGGTCAAGAGTTAATGGATGTAAACTTCACAGTAGACAACATGCTTATAAATACAATTATAGACTGCATAGCTAAGCCTGTGGCAAGAGATGTGATTCTCGGGATAGATACATATATAGAGGGGATGTACAAGATAAAAGAGGAGGGATAACTCCTCCTAAAAACATGGTATATATTTTTGAGCCGAAAGGTATCTTAAATAAGGAGTCATAATAATGGCACAAGTAAGAATGAAAAAAGCAGAAATGTTTCAGCGGGTAGCTGAGCAAGTATCTGGAAAAAACCTGAGTAAAGATGATGTCAGAATGACATATAATGACGAGATAGAGCATGCTAGTAGAAACAATGAAATCTCTCCAGCACAGCGTCAGAACTGGTATCCTACTGAAACCGAACTAAAAAAACTAGTAAAACTCACAAAGTCATGCCAATGTTAAATATAGAAAAAAGCGAGATATACCGAAATGGGAAAACTCAAGTATTCACAATGCAACTGCAGTTTAATTGCAAATGCTGGGGGGTTAACGAGTGGGAACATAGAATCGAGGGAGAAGACCAGTATCTCGATCTAAAAATAGGTAATTGTTCTGACGATGAGATAGAGTACATCATGAGTATAGACATACCAATGTGTATACCCACACTGATGGAATGGTTCAATATCGACATACAAAAAGCCAAAACAACCTTATATATCTACTTTTATCCAACATCTGGGAAAGAGTCAGACTATGAAAATTTTGGAAAAGTAAATTTCACACTAGAGAAGGAAAGTAATGGAAACAAATAACATGACAAAAATAATAGCTTCAATCATGGCATACCAATATATGTACAATGGAGCATTTAGCGAAGCGTTGCCTACAGGCCCTATAGTTAATCCAGACATTTTTGATGGAGACATTGATCTACTAAAGAGAGTCTATGACACCTTTGTGCCATCTCCGAATATGACTGAATCCAACCAGATTCTATGCTTGGTTAACAAAAGAGACTGTAAGGCCTGTACTATAAGCAAAGAGGGCAAGGCGTGTGGAGACGACGAGTCCGACTACAGTAAAAAACCAAATAGTCCCAGAAACAAAGTCTTAACAAGTGAGAAGGTATATATCTCTGGACGAGACCTCAAAAGCGAGTTAAAGACATGGGTTGAGGAGTTCTATGACTTATCTCTGGTTGTAGATGACATTCTTCAGCAAAGAGGAGAAGCCAGAGTTGTATATGAGAATCCAGAAACTGGTCGAAAAAACACCTTGAGAATCCTGAGAAAAACTGATGGAGCAAGTGATTACCGATGGTATACAGGAGAGGTTGTCAAGGAGCAAAATGACACCTCTGCGTACAGAATAGGCGAACTTATAGAGGACTGTGTTTTGTCTGTCGGCAACTACAACCTCGAAGACAGTACCAACGAGTATATGGGGCGTGTCCTGCTTGACCACTGGTACATTGTTGGAGAAACAGAGATAACAGATGCTATTGATGAAGATGGATGGTGTCTGCTTCGCTCTACCGACGAAGATGAGACTTGGGTTATAGCAGATGGATATAGCACTGCAAACGAAGATAATCATGGTGTAAACATCTTACTGGAAGGCATTATTGTCAGAACAAAGGGAGCTGAGACTATCGGTAGTCGCTTCGACGAAAAACCATGTAACTATGGCTCATGGAAAATAAACGACGCTTTCCAAGAGAATATGGAGGAGGATGACGGTCACAAAACAGAGGACATCATTGAAGCGATAGATAACAATGAGAGCGTCATGGTATACAGTCCAACAGACAATGCAGAAATCCTGTTTACTGGATACAATAACCGTAATGGAGGCCTGTATTTTGAGGGGGAAGTAATCCACTCTGATGACCTAGACAGTCTAAGCGAGGGGTACAAGAGTGATGGTTGGAGCTGCTACAACAAGTACTACATCAAGAAAAAGCTCGAAAGTTATGAGCCTCTTTCTCTCCATGATGGTGTCGTCATGAAAGAGATTAAAGGGAGAGCCATCTTTGAAGTTGCAGATAAGGAGGAGTTGGCAAGACTTCTTGTTGATAATCCCCGAGTCAAGTTTAGATCATTGGAAATGGGAGAACACGAGAGTGTGTACTTCGACCCTGATTTAGTAAGAGAGCAGCCATTCAGACACCTATCATCATGGACTGGAAAAACAGAAGCCATGAATAACGGGTGGGATAACCATGAGTGGGAGAAGATAGAGGACAAGTTCAAAGACAAGACCCCTGTGGTGTGCTATGATGGCAAAGACTCGCTCGATAGAGACTTTAGATTCTACGATGCTCGGTCTGGTGGAACTTTTAACCACCTTGGTAAACGAGCAGGTAAAACCTACAACTTCTACGATGAGATAAAGTTCGACCCTAGCTGGATGACAGCAATGCTCGACAAGCTGGAGGATTAAATGAAATATTTTGAAGGTGAAAAAGAGTACCTTATTAATGACTACTACAATGTTTACTCCAGTAACTATGATACTGACCATGCTTTCACCAAACTAGTATTAAGTAAGGAGGATAAGTGGCTAAAGTTTCTTCTAGGGAGAATATCTATGGCTCAGAGACCAAAACCTCCCTTTGTGTATGTCATTGAGGATAATGCAATAGCAAAGGCTTACTTGTCGTATGTATCTGGCAGAAACAGCTATATATACATCACTTCAACTCAGATGTATCACTATAAGTCAACTGGAGAGCCAGACTGGTATATCGAGGATGGAAGTATAGACTTGAGAACTATTGGGCTATACGAACCTGATATTTTAGATAGTCTAATGGAGAACAACTGGCTATATCACGAGAGACTGAAAGATATGAAGTACTACAGAGAAGCCCATGGTAAACAAGAGTTTTTAAATCGGGCGACGGAGTCGGCGAGGAGCCACGAGGAAGCGTCTGCAAAAATCAACAAAGAGACAGAGTCAACACACAAGAAGATAAAATTCTTCCTGCTTATGAGTAAGGCTATGATAGATAAGTACACTGGCTCTCCTAAGCTTCCCGACCAAACCATCATCCGTGAGTGTAAGCACCTGAAGGATGATGAGGCAGTCAGAGTAGATATGGACGGAGTAAATGAATCTTTAGCCCATTATGCTACAATACTAAAAACGAATAAAGGAGGACTATAATGGTCTTTAATCTCGAACATAAGGTTGAAACAAAGGATATTCTTTTCCCACGGACACTCGTGGTTGAGGAACTCGGAATGCTAGCTGTTTTTAGAAGCAGTGATGATTGTACTATCCTATTAGCTGAAGCCCAGCCAGATGGGGAAACAAGTATTATGCTTGGAGCCAATATAACTGGTCTCGATAAAGCCGTAGGTTCCAGACTGATTGGCGTTATCGACATGAATGACAAGGTCAATAAAAAATATGACTGGAAGCATGCTGCAGAAGAGGGGCTAATTTGGAATATAAAGCATGGAATTGTTGGTTGGCAGAATGGCGATGAGGTCACAATTGTTGACTCAGTAGCATCAAACAATCCTCTTCTTGGGGAGACTGTTGCTGTTGATGAGTATGACTGGACTACCGTAATTGAATTTGCAAAGTCAATCACCTCATCAATTAAAATTCTAGCAAAACCAATCTCTCATGATGAGGTTGTAATCTTTGACAAAAAAGAAGAGCTTGTTGATTATCTCGAAATGGTAACTGGAAAGTTTCCACGAACAGCAGAAGAGGTATATGCCTCGCCACTATTCCCAGATGATATGACCATGGAATTTCCAATGGTACAGTCAGAATTCTATGCTTTCCCATTAAGCAACACGAAAGCCCTCATTACAAAAAAGACTGCATTGTCAAAACTTATGCCGTTCAGTGAGTGGAAGAAGTCGAGAGAGTAAAATCTCTTTCGACCTTTTAACCTGTACTTTCAATGAATTTTCTAACACTTTGTGGTATCTCCTCTAGTGTTGGGTATATTTTTGATGCTGCCCTATGAGTGTTAATCACAAAACCATCCCCTCTCTTACTGCATGAGAATCCTTGCCCCTTTCATTCCTTGTGGACATGAAACACTTTCTATCTTGCCATGCTTTTTAGCCATCTTTTTTCTGTGCTTAGTTAGGTCTTTACCCTCTTTTATCATCTGAGAGGCAGTCTTCTGTATAGTTGGAGCAGAAGTTATCTTCAACCCTGTTTTACTGTCTGCATCAGAGGATGTTGTATTACTCTTGAATCCAGAGAGTCCATCAGACGACCCCTTTATTTTTTTCTCCTGAAAGTCAGAAGCTTTAATCTTTTTACTATCTCCATTGTAAACCATCTCAAGAAGACCCTCTCTTCCCTCCTCATTTACCTTATCATCTTTTCTGTCGATGTCCTCAAACTCTGCAACTTTAAATAGTCTTCTTGCTTTATCCATAATAGTGAGTCTCCGTTATTTGTATAATGTATTATATCTAAAAAAGTGGTATATATTTTTGCACAGAAATGTAGCTAACTCAAGGAGGCTTAAATGCCAAACCGAACAATTTACGCAGAAATCAAAGAGACATACATTAGAACAGTTGCTGTTCAATGTGAAGATATCAACCTGTCAGATGGAGCGATGATGGAGATTCTGGAAGAAGAGTATTTGCATGGAGAATCAACACCTCTCGTGATATCTATCCCTGAAGACTATACTGGTAATTTTGAAATTACAAAAGTAGAAAATCCTACTGATATTACCGTTGGACTAACAAAGGGCGTATTAAGATTAATCAAGACAGGAGATGACGCATATGATCCACAGGCTTTATCCACTGTTGATAAAGAAGCATTAAATAAAGAGCTAAAAGATAGAGGTGCTTATTCTGAGGATGACCTAGGAATAGTTATGTTTACAGAGTCTCACAAGCCAGACATTGTGAGATACTACGCTGTTGGTGTTCCTGCTGATGATGGAACCATGAAAGGTGGAATCCTACATGACTATCTTGGTGGTGGTGTTCGAGATGACAGTTGCGTTCTCGATGGCAAAGTGCTATTATATGATGAGTTTGAAGACTCTGAGAATCGGCTCAATGATGTAATGGGAGACGGATTCTATGACCTATGCTATGACTACCTAAGTAAGTTTACTAACTATGACGAGGAGCAAATGGAACACACCATAAAAAATGCACCTAAAGAAGGCAGAACCGTTAGACACGGGAAAGAGTTCGAGCCAGTAGAGTTTGGGCTTACTGTATGGAAAAAACCACTTAGCTTGGAGGTAAAGTAATGGCACAAGGATTAAGAGTACCAGAAGGTACAGAGGCTACAAGAATCATGTCTTCAATGGAAGAGATGTACGAAGTAAGAACCAGAGACGGAATTTACCAATACTTGACAGCTAGAGAATACAAAGATGATGGTGCTACCCTTATGGAAGTTATGGCAAAAATGGATGATGCAGACCTATATCCATGGTTTGCTAGAATGTGTGGCGAATGGTTAGCCAAAGAAGTAGGAGTTCTGTAATGATATTTAAAAACAAAAGTGCAAGATTCTTGAATGACTGGCTAACCAATGCTAACCTATCTGGAAGTAGAATATTTTATGACAGAAGAACAAAAGCTCTTATTGGCGACAATATTGCCTTCTTCTATTCCAAATGGGATGATGGAGATGAAGAGTTGATGGCCATGACAAGAGAGTGTTCATTGATTTCAATCGTCAACAACAAAGATGTTCTGGGACCACTAGGTGTTTTCAATAGCCTTGAAGAGGTACTCAGAAATGAGAAATGTGAGAAAATAAAAGCTGTTATGTCTAATGCTAAGTCAGTAAGACCTGCAAGTGGAATCTCCAATGGTATAGTAATAACGGACAAAAGTGGAAATCAGGCAATCATTGAAGCCTATGGTTTAGACAGTGCAAGAACTTGTTGTTATCGAGACAAGTCAGACCCTCATAACTAAAGGAGAAGGTATGAATATAGAACACAATGTAATGATAGTAGAGGATATGGTAGACGAGAAGATTTATGAAACCCTGACTCCTCAAATGGGATTCTGGGAAAGCTCAATATCACTGAACCTAAAGTTTGACGAGCAATACGAGATGAGCATCAATCTATCTAAGCCACCTCATCACTATGCAACTACAGATGTTGAGTCTGATTTCAACTATGAGTTGGCATGGGAAATTATTGTCCCCATCATTAAGGAGTACAGAAAGAGTAATAAGCAACAAGTCATCTCTCACTACGCAGAAGATATTGTCGAGGAGTTCACGAAAATCTATACTAACAAGAGCTTTAGAATCAGAAAAGTCCAATTGGAACACATGCTAGATGAGTCTCCTCTTGACAGAACCAGTGCAATGCACAAGTTCCCAGAGCTTATAGACGATGCAACTAGTCGATGGGTAATACCTATTGATAGCCATTCATTCGTAATCTCCCAAGAGGTTATATACCCACCAGAAGCAGGAGAGGTTAAGCTTGAGTTTGTGTCAGAATACATAGACTACAATGACCTAAGCGACAAAGATAAAACTGATGCTTATTCTGAATTTGGAATGAGTAAAGAGGTGTTCTGGGACAATTATCCTTCTAAAACAGGAAGACAACTAGTGTGTGAACTTGTGTTCCAATGGAGAAATTAAATGATAATTAGAAAAAAAAGATTCTGGGACTTCATTCACAAGAAAAAGAGAGGAGCGACTACTATAAATGTAGTCGCTCTACCTGGGGAGAGCATCTTTTGTGGAGAGATTGATGGGCAAATAAACAAATATACTTTGTCAAAAGTAATATGCTCCGTAATAGACTTATCGTTGGACTTGGAATTTACAGAGAAAGTGAAATATATTACCTCTGATAATGGGAAGACTAGAGAATGGGAAGACTACCAAGTGGGGAACGAGATAGGAAAGCTCATTAGAAGATTGAATGGAGAAAGTATATCTGACCACAAGTATGAGATATCTACGACTATTGACCCTAGAGAAAAAGTGTATCAAGTAGAGAATAACAGGGTGGTTTCCCATAGGGTACTGGATACTACACTTCATATTGATGAGGTAATTCAAGATGAATCCCTATATATATGCTTTGACCAAATAAACAACAACTATGGTCACTTAAATATTAAAGATGTATTCCTGAGCAAGGAAGAGGCATATCTCAGCCTTGAGAAATCAATCAAAAGATAGGCAGTTGCTCTCGATAAACAGGATTAACTCTTGTTTTCCGAGAGCCAATAGAAACTTCTTTTCTCGTCCTCTTATTTTTTTTACCACGTCTGGGCCAATGGCTCTACCCCTTGATGTCCTCATAGCTACACTCTTTGCTATCCTGCTCGGAATAATCAGTGCCGATGCACTAAGCCCTCTTTCTTTGGAGAAAACAACTGAATAATCAAATAAATGCAATCTCTCTTGCACCATAATTCTTCTAGCTTCCTTGAGTACCTCGTGGTGCGGAACATCTAATAGCTCTGCTAACTTGAGGGATGCTATGGCAGGTTTGTTTTTTATCTTATCTATAAGCATGATATCTGAAGTTGTCATTTGAGTCATTTTTTGTTCCTATTTGTTTAATATTGTATATTACCATTGAAGAGCTATGGGCAGTATTAAAGTTTGCTTAGTTTTGCTTTATATTTTATTCGTAGTTTTTTGATTTTCTGTACAATTAATGTGGCGGAGAAGGTTGGATCTGCCCCAACAGTGAGAATCTAATCTCGTCAGTGGTGTGAGCTCCCGAAGTCTCAACAAAGGTCGATGGTCATCTGTGCTTATTAAACAGCCCGCCATCCTCTCCATAAGTAAGTCTCATCTCTTAAGTATAGCTACCCCGTCTGATGAGACTCATGTTTAAACACTTTACTTTGAAAGTTTACCAAAGTAACCTTAAAGTCTAGGAGGCCAGTCGCTTGATAGCACTGGCGGCCAACTGTCTACAGTCCATCCGCTAAGCTTCATTGTATTTTTCCAGTCTGTTAAACACTATGTAGATAAATGCAACATCATCTTTGCTTAGCTTGATTTTATCTCCAGTTGCCATCTCTTGCTCGTAGAATGACTGTGCTGTTCCACCAAAACGGTAGCTCATTGCTGTCCAATCTATTACCATGTGAGCTAGATGCATCTCTCTGATCCCTATTGGTGTATCTGGCTTTGACATAATTGTCTGCCAGTGATGGTTATTCTTCTCTTGATGGTTCGCCCATGCTGAATCAGCAAGTTTAACTTTCCTTTCTCCCTCGGCAGGATAAAACGCATCTCTATATTGAGAAAACTCTTCGCTACTTAGCTTTGAGATATCATGATTCAGAACCTCTTCTTTTAACAGGGGAAACATTTGGTCTGATGCTATTGACGGCAAATCTTTACATGCCATTGTCACTTCTGCAAAAGCAGCGTTTACATTGGATATATGTTCATGGATGTAATCCAAGTACGCCCTACTCGCATTTATAAGCTTGATTGTTTTACTCGCTCCACTCATTTCCCCAATAAGTTCAGGGCTATCACTGTATATTTTTCTCATCTATCATCTTCCTACGAATAAATTTTTGGCCGACCCAAGAGTTGGTTTATGAAATTGATTTCCACTTACACCTCTCTGGATGGGCTTATCTTTATACCTGCTTTTACCTTTACTTTCGTTTGGGTCATAGTGCTGTGTGACTGGTGTCAACTCAATAATCGTTCCCGCCATCCCCTTTGATGATCTAAATATTGAAGAAGCTTTTTTGTACATGTCAGTCCTTTATGGATGGCTACGATGCCATCTTCTCTTTTTTATTGTTGATTAGAGCAGATGCCTTCTTACTCTCCTCTGTGTTTCTATCATAAATATCTTTTATCATAGGAGAAGCCAACGCTGCACCTCCTACTGCTGTCCCTGGAAGAGCCCATTTCTCGTATCTATTTTGTAATTCTTGAGCTTCATCCTGACCCTTATGAACAGCTTTCTCCATCTTATCTGTATGCTTTCTTGTCTCCTTTTCTGCCTTCTTCTTTACTTTCTTTCCTATTTCCTTGAGCTCACGCTCTCCCTGTTCTCTGGTGTTCTCATTTTTAGACATAGCTTTCATTGTTGCCTTTGCTGTGGCGACCCCATCTCCAGATACAGCACTATTTCCTGCTGACAGAATGTCTTTTGCTAATCTGTATGGCCCAGATATTATCCCTGAACCATATCTATCAGCTCTCTTCTTCGCTTCCTCTCCTATATTCATTGCTTTTTGATGAAGTATATTATCTCCAACAGGTTTCCCGTTTACAGACTTACTTCTTACGCCATCTTTGGAGGCAGCATGAATTATTCTTGATATTCTCTGAGTGTCTTCACTTTGCATTTTCAATGCTGGTGATCCAAAATATTCATTTGCTTTCGACCAACTAGTGTTTGAGTACCTTATTCCTGACAGACCCTTTGCTTTTGCTTGTATTGACGGAAGCTTTACGAACATTGCATCAAGACCTGTTTTTGTAGTATTGGCTATCTTCTTTGCAGTCTTGACAGCTCCATGATCGGTGTCTTTTATATGCATTTTTTCCATAGCGGCGACACGCTTAATTCCATTGAGTCCAGCTGCACCATACTCATAGGGAGCCATTGCTGCGTGGGAAATGTTATATCCTATCTTTTCATTTTTTACCCTATTCTCTATAGGTTCTCTGGATACAGCAGACAGCCCTCCTTTTGACTTTATGTGGTCTTTTGTAGATTTCATTATCTTTTGTATGCCCGTATCCATCCACTCTTCATTCACATTTGCTGCATTTGCTCGTGACCTATTAACGGTAACTTTTTTCTCAGTATCCAGTATTTTCTTGGGGTCTAGGCTTGTTATTGCACCAAAGGTGTCATCACTCTTTCTCGCTTTCTTTGGGTCTATCTTCTCTAGTCCTCTTTTTATGCCAGTTCCTAGTGAATTTATCTTTAGACTATTCATGCTTGGGAACATTACCTGCACCATGTGGGCGGCCGTAGGGGATGTAGCCAAGTGAGACATTCCACCGTGCAAATCTCCATCTGCAACTTGCTCAAGTGCCCGCAAGTCTGCTTTACTAAGAGTCTCCTTTAAGTCAACTCCACCATCTCGAATAGAGGCTCCTGCGTGTCTAAGCTCTCTTGCCATAGTTTCAGCTTCAGGCATAAGATGATAACCTACCCCAGTCTTGTATCCACTGACTCTATCGCCTCCAGACCTTGCGGCTCTAACAGCCTCTTTTTTACTCCTAAAAAGATTGAGTGGGTTTATCTTTGCTTCGATTCTCGTGAATTTATCACTAAACCCATCCTTTACGGATTTGCCAGTATACCCTTCTGTAAAGCGATCTGATACAAACTTACCAGCACTCTTCCTTCCTCTGTTCGTTTTAGTGAAGTAGTTAAACAATCCGTTCTGCAGCATGTGTCCAGCAGCCGCTGTACTGAATGGGTCCATTGATGTTTTGGAGAGTTCTTTTTTTGCTTCCAACTCTCTCTTTTTTGAATTAAATGACCCATAATCTGATGAGTTCAAAGCTCCTGTCGATGCGGCAAGCCCACCGATATTCTGGATGCCCTCGAACACTGCTTGATTCTTGAAGTCTCTTTTTTTCACAGAGCTTTTATCTTTCATTCTCTTTGAGATGCTAGCAATTTCATTCTCTAATTCAAGTTGCTCTTCTATTTGACCAAGTTTGAGCCCGCGGATACTCTCCTGTAGTTCCTTTACTCTCTTTGCATCTGGTGTAAGAACCTTTTCTGGACTAAAATCTGGCTGATTAAGCTTATTAAGCTTAGCTCTCAATTCTGAATAGGTTCCTGTATGCTTGTCTCTTATTTTTGAGGCTTTTATATCATACTTTATCTGCTCTTTTGCTATTTCCATTGGGCTTTTCTTCAAGACAGTTTTTTGAATTTTATTGGCTAAGTGTGTTTTTCCTGCAAATCCAAGTGCTGCAGCAGTAACACCTCCCCCAATAAGATAATTTTGCTTATCTCCCTTGATGACCTCATCACTAAGAATACCTTGGTCTCCTTTATCCAAAGCTCTCGATATTTCTTGTATGCCTCCATATGCTAATCCTGTGAGGCCAAGTGCTTTTCCGCCACCTTTTAGTCCTGCTGATATCAAGCTTTTTGCATTGGTTAAGGCGAACTTCTTAGGCATTATCTCTGCACCATAACGGTTAACCCTGCTCCTACTTGCGTCTGTTATTTTTCCATTAAAATCATGGTCGGACAGCCTGTATCCTCTATCCATGAGGTCTTTAAGTCCACCCTCGGCATGCTTTAGCCCAGCTCTACCTGCTAAATGAGAAAGTCCTCCCCCTACAACCATTCCAGCAGTGGTGTCGCGAGCATCTTTCCTTGCATCTTGGATTAGCTTCTGTTCTTCGCTCTTTGATATTTCTACTTTTTTACTGTCATATACAGGTAAGGTAAAAGGCTCACTCATAAAAGTCCTTGTATGTTTTTATTATATTGTATCAAAAAGTGGTAAGGGAACTGATTAAAAGGACGAAGAAAATTCTTCGCCTACTGTTTTAGCTCGAAGCTCTCTATCTTGCTTGAGAACTTGTTTGCCCAAATTGTAGCCAGTATAGAATCTGACTCAAGCTTGTACTGCTTGTACCCCTCTTTTGTCAGGGTTTTCTGTATATGTCTCTTCTGTCGATATGTCATTTTCTTTGTGCTGAGAGCGAATAGTCTCGTCCCCTCTTTGCGATAAGAGCTACTTCTCCAAATAGAATACATGATTTCTCTAGTTCTATTTTCCCACTTTTTTTTATCTGCTTTAGACAAGTTGTTCCTTATTCCAGCATGAACATCTGCTCTGAGTCTAACTCTATCTCTCAGTACTCTAGCTATTATCTCTATGCCTTTTGGCCCTTGTTGCCAACCACCATAGAGAAACCAAGAGTTTACAGGTAAATCATATCCTGCAATTTGGTCCTTGTTCTTCTCGAATAGGTAGTCAAACATTAGTAACTGATTACTCTTTTCCATCCATTGATTCTCAGGTATCCCTAGTGCTGCAGTAACATACTTTCTAGTCTTTCTACAGAACTGAAATCTTCCTCCACATCCGTCGCTATTAACAACAAACCATCGGCCATTAGATTCAATCTCAACAAGAACCTTTTTTGTAATTGTATCGTTTGTAGAAAAGCTTATCGCTCTAGCATAAGCTGCAAGTGCTAACTTTGCGTTACTTGAAATAACCTCTCCCTCTTCAGCCAACACTCTACCCTCTAAGGCTTTTCGTTCTAACGATGAGGTTGCAACCAATGAACTGGTTGTTAAAATCCCCAGCGTCACTATTGTCCTCAGAACTTGAATTCCTGTTCCAATCATTTTTTTTACCTCGCTTAGTTAGATAACCACCTCGTTGCAATTAACGACATGGTTTTTTAGTTTATCTTTAATCAGTTTTTCGTTGCTATTCTTGTAGTAGAAGCATTTTGAATAGTTGCCATCCTCTGACTCTATAAGCTTATAGAAGCCTATAGGTACAGCGATACCGTTTTTACCTATCCTCTTTGGAACCTCATCGAAAACTACAATATTAGTAACAGTAATGGATTTCAGCTTTGCCGCCATTGTCCGTTCAAACCTCTCAACCTTTGACCAATAGTATCTATTTACTCTACGGTGCATAGGCACAACATTTGCATAATAGTATGTACTTCTAAGCTTTAACCTGTCTTTGTCGAAAGACGCATCAGAGGCTAGATGTCCCCTATCATACTTGCTACCCTTGAAATCAAGACTACAAGAAGCATGTTCTCTAGGTATCTCTCTGGATATTCTAAAGCTCATTCTTTTGCGAATCCCTTTGCCAGATATTCCTTCTCGTGTTAAGCGATAGGTCACTGCCACGGGTGACTTGAGGTCGTAATTATAACACACTAAATAATACTCCATGTCAATTATCTTGTCACAGGAGGGGCTGTTTCCCATGAGTGTGGAGCTTAATAGCATCATAATTATAACCTTTGAAATAATTATATTATACAATTTTCTTTAGGTTTAACCTAATCAAAGGGACTTTTGCAAATATTGATAGTCTCATTCTATAGATATGTCTTGACATCATGGGTCGCCCTGTTTGGCGAGGATGCCCACTGTGCATAACTCTAAATCCCCAGGCTATATCTGTCGGTCTTATATCAGCAGGAGACTCAACATCTCTCTCTTTAAAAAAGCCAAACTCATCCAAGTATATGGTTGGTCCATCTATGGTTGTTACTCTCATTTCCACCCTCCTTCAACAACTGGGGTATGTCTACTCTCTGCCTTTGCAGCATACTCATTTATCTCTTTTATGGTCAATGCCTTATGATTAGCCCCGATTTCTTCAATCTTATGCCCTTGCTGTTGGGTCAGGGTCTTCCATGTTGATGCAAGTTTATTTATGCCCTCTGCATATATCTTACGCTTCTCCCACGACGAACTCCATCCCACAGTAGAGTATCTTTCAAACTCCCCCTCACAAAATGTTCCACCAATGGTATCTGCCAAATGCTTCCATTCCATAACCATATAGGTATAAGAATCATACACCCCAGCGAATGTGGCCTCCTCTTTACCACAGGCAAGAAGATTACTTAATCTCGTGACAGTATCGTTCCACTCATCATATCCTGAGACTCTGTTTAGCTTTGTTGCCAGTCTAGTTATCTCTCTAATGTTATCTAATGTCATCTATTGTTCCTTTTCCGTTGATTGTTAAATTTTTAGGCTTATATAGCACTGTGTCCCCCATTGCTTCTTTAAAAGATTCAAGGTCACTCTTGTCCACCCACCCATATAGAGGGTAGTTATTCCATCCACCATCAATGGCTCTAAAGAACTCCAAGTTATCGCTCTCTTCTGGCAGGAGAACGCCATAGCCATACTTAAGCTCAAGGTCATCCATCTTCTCAAAGGGAAGTCTGCCGTCGCCATCTAAGCCATATATGAACTCTCTACTTTTAAGGATAACCTCTGTCATACTCTCCTTGAGTTTTGCACTGGAGAACTCTTTTTTGATCTTGTTGAGTGGGGTCTTCATGATAGTCTTGTATGCCTTTGGATGAGTAGTCTCAAGCTCTTTATCAATAAACTGCTTGTCTTTCCCAAAATTGCTACCCATATAACATATGAAGTTATTTAGGTCACAGACCACAGGATTGTCCTTATCGGAAGAGAAGTTAACATTCTCATACTTGCATCCAACACATGACCCTGCCTTGATACCCATTGTAGTTCTACTTGTATAGAGTGCATTACAAGAGAATGATGATTCCATCTTGAAGCCCTCATACTGTAACTCTAGGTACATTGGTGCGTAATAGGAAACAAGCTCTCTATCTATATCTTCTGGAAGCTCAATACTTCCATCATACATATCTGCTAATTTTCCATAGTACTTTAGTCTATTCTCCTCATCCTCCAAGATGATGTTCTTTGCCGTATTCACAAATGCATTAAGCATTGGACTGTTGGCTGCCTCTAAAATTATAAACGGATGAATTTTTCTCATCAGTAACTCCTTATTCAAGCTACCTTTCGGTGCATGTATATCTACCATTATTTGGTATAATGTGTAAAAAACAAAAGGACTAGTTTGTGATCTTAAATAAAAGAGCAATGCTGGGGACAATGCTTGCATCGACCCTAGTTGGACACATTGGACAAAATCAAATAGCAAAAAGAATGCTTACTGAGAAGGGAGGAGCAAATATAGTAAAGAGTCTCTCTGATCAGAGTAGGTTGGGCGGCATAAAAAATGGTGTAAGGAACACTCTCGTTCCAGAAGCAGGAATAATGGCTGATGAAGTGTCGCATGGTGTTCATGCTTTTGGCAAGGCAACAAGAGGGGAAAAAGCAGCAGTCTTGTCATTAATGAGGGGAGACAACCTAGAAAAGGTCCTGGCATCTAAAACATTCAAAAGTTCTCGCCTTGTCCAAAATATGGCAGCTAAGATAGGTCTGTCTCCAGAGGCAATAGCAGGAGCCCAAACAGGAGAACTAGAAGCTATACTTCGAGGTAATGGTGTCGGCAAGATATTAAAGGGCATGGGACAGGAACTGACAGGGATAAATCCATCAACCTTTGGTAAAAACAGAGAAATAGAGAGGGGAGTGGAGGCACTTGGGAATGTAGGAATGGCAATAAAAGAGCCAGGCATTGCTATAGCTAACGGCATCAAGAGAGGGGCTTCTGCTCAAATACAGGGTCATGGACTAATGGCACATGCAGGAAGAAAACTGCAGAGAATATCATCCGACGAGATGGTAAAAAAGCCATTAGTGCAAAACTTCAAAAGAGGATTACAGGGACAGAGGACGTCCAGAGCATCAAGGCTTATAAAAAGAAATGTGGTGAATCCAGTTACTACAGAATTGGAAGATTTCTCTAATCAACTAGGGTTACTTGGGCAGAAAAAGTCATAAGCTAAGGCATTATCTGGTATAATCCTCTTAAGGAAACGATTCATCCTCCTCCCTGTTTCGTTTCCTGATACTGGTCAATTAGCAAAAAAGGTTTTATTATCTTGGGAATAGATAATAATAACACTCGATTGAACTAGTGTCTTCTTAATCCCCTACTAATTTTTATTTAATCTGGAGACACTAAAATAAATCAAGGAATCATACTTCTTATCGTCATACCGACACTTGCATTGATAGTTCCAGTTGTGTATTATTACATATACTTAGATGTAGATTTTGACCCGAGAAACACTTTTTTTCCGAGGACGAAATTTGTGCGATAGGGGCAATGCAGTAGCACACCCCATTATCCTACTCGTATACAGAGTAAGTGAATTCTGGATAATAAATATCAATAAAGAAATCATTAAGACTCCTTGCTGTAGGCTACCTGTCGGTGCAAAAGTATATACCTTTTTTTGCTATAATATCAAATAAATAGAAAGGAAGCCCGATGAATAAAGCCATGCAGCTACTATATAAAGTAGCAAAGAAAGAAGAAACGAAAGAGGAAAAAAAGAAGCCCACTAGTGGAGCACTCGCTTTGGCAGGTGGTGGTGCAGTAGGAGGAATGGTCAGTGGAGCTAGAAGCAAGTTTTTTGAAGACGGACTAAATAAAGATATCACAAACTTTGAAAAAAAGCACAGAATAAAATTTTCCCCAGCAGACAAATCTAGGCTTATAAGAAACAAACATGTGAAGTCTATAGCTACAGGGGCAGGAACATCACTCCTTGCAACGATAATGAACAATAGGCTAAACAGAAAAAAAGAGGAAGCTAAAAAAAGGTAGAGAGGGAGCTGTTATGCAACCTCTCTCTCTATCCTTAGAAACTCATTGTAATAATCAACAGCATCATTATGAGTTTCAAAGTCAAAGTTTAAATCGAAACCGATATCGTTCTTTTGTGAGTCAAGATATCTAATTAGGTATCTTCCAGACAAGGTGTGGTGACTAAAGACCACCCCCACCTCATCATCATTGGAGATGATACATCTTCTCTTCAGAAGCTCTTTATCTAAACTAGAGATAAAGGATCTATCTACTGCTATGCTTACGGCAGCAGTGATGATTACATTAAGTATCATTTCGCCTCCTGCTTATCATTCGCTTCAGCACTACTGCAAAGGAAGAAAACACTTCTTCTGAGAACCCCATCTCTTTAAGTTCTCCGAAAGCTATAGCCGCCATGTCGGGGTCCATTCCCCATATGCTAAGTGAACCACCTGCATTTGGAAACTTTCCACCATTAGCCATCGCTATCAGCTCACCATCAGAGAGACACATGATCTTCTCTCTATTCTTATCTACCATATCTCTCATCGTTTTTATACGAGCAGAGCTATTGGCTTCTCTCTTTGCTAGTATTCTAGCTTTAAACTCTTCCTCCCCATTCCACAGGTTATCTAAATAGTCTGCATGAGGCATAGTGATACCTTTACTCTTAAAGTCAGGAAGAAATACATTGCAAAAACCTTTAATGAAAGACATCTTGTATGCTGACACCAATACATTGTTTGACATATACGGTAGAGAGTCTGCTTTCTTCTTCTTTACAGCCTGACTAAAAGCTGTTGCTAGAGACTGGAGTGTACGCTCATCCATGTCGGTCATACTCTCTACATATGCTCTTAAAGTAATATAGTCGTCTGGACCAATCATTATCGCCACATCTCGATGAGGTAACGACTGCTTTATTAGCATCTCTTTGTTATTTTCTTGCACTTGAATCCTCCAACATTTCTAGTATGGTTAAATTCTCATACTTCTTCATTCCTCCTTCAAGGCAGAATGTCTTGGGTTTAGTGTTCTGATATACACCAGAGTCAACTTTCTTTTCATCCACACTGATTCGGAAAGATATGCCTGGCATAGCAGGATGATTGTTCAAGTTAAAGCCAAACTCTAAACTACCATACGAACAAACAGGTAGCACTTTGATGTTATCCTCTGGCTCAATTTGACGCTGAATCAGTCTTGCAGCATACAATGATGCCTCTGCCACAGTCCAGTCCTCTCTATTGACAACAAACTCCAACTCTTCGATGAGGTCTGCGATTGTCATGTTATGAATTCTGTATTTATAATCAGTTCTAAATAACATCTCTGGGCATACAGCCTCTTCAAAATCTTCATCATCTCCAGCAAAGAACCCAGTGTTGTCAGAGTCCAGCTCTCTCCATATGTTGTCAAACTGGACATCCAGTCTCCTGCCATCTGCCAGAGCCTTTCGATACAAGACATTCTCGTCCTCTTCAACAACAATAACCTCTTTCTTGTTCTCCCACACCTCTTTCATCGCATTACACGCTGACATTCCATAGGTAGACTCCCATTTTCCGTCAATCTTGTACGAAACATTCAAGGTTCTACCCATAACCCATGCTATATATAGTCCGATATTGTTACCTATATTTGGTATCTTAATTACTGCTTTACTCATTGTTGCCTCCTTAGACATAAAATTTTCTATTAAGCTCTTCAACTCCCTCTTCAATCGAAGAGGAAATATTTCTACAAGCCAGTGCCTCTGACTCACTATCCGTTACGATAGATATTGCCTTTATCCTAGAGCCAATAACAACCACATATGTTCTGCTTGGAGAATGAAGAGTTTTAAATCTCCCCCCGTTTAGTCCATTTTCAACCATTATTGCTCCATCCCACCACTCAGCGTATGCAAAACATACGAACATGCCTCGTGATTCCTCCCCAAATACTGTATTTATCTCCAAAGAGTTAAAATCAATACCACCTATATTGAAGTCTAGGGTCAATACTCCATCGTTCTTGGAGTGTTTTACCTCCAATATTCCATCGCTACGAGACTCAAGTTCTCGGTCTATCTTTTGCATGGCTGATTGAAGCCCCATCATGTTATGTATATGGTCGTCTGCGATAGAGGTACTCTCTGATGCCTTGCTTAGCATCGCAGATAATTCCTGCCTCATCTCAATCAATCTCTCTGTGGGTCTACCCTGCCATATCTCTCTAACCTCATCCGTGTGTACATCTAAGTAAGCCATAACTATTCTCCTTTCGAGAGGTTATTGTGTAAGCACACTCTCTTATATTCGCCTTTATCAGCAATCTTTGTGTACACCTTGTTTCTCCAAGGCATATCAATATACAGCTTCTTAACTCTGAAAGAGAATAAAAAGAATTCAACAATAAACTCGTCTCCTCCTATAAGTATTCCTGCCTTAGTATCCCAACCCCCCCCCACCAAATCTACCTTGAGGATTATTCTTTAGCAACCATACGGTTTCAACTCTAATTAGCCTATTAAGCAGGATTAAGAAGTGGGTCTTGTTCCCAAAGTTTTCATCAATGTATGCTGAGATTCTTGACTCAATCTTCATATCCGACCTCCAGCTTCTTTGTTCCAATCATCTTTACAGTCTCAGGTCTAACCTGATTGCTTACATGTGGATGAGGAATAGAATCCTCTCCAATGATATGCAGACTCTCTTTTTCACTTGAGAGACCTTTCGTTTCTGGATAGTAAGCAATAAGACCTGTTAAGACCTCATCCGAATACTTCTTTACTCCACTGTATACTGTTACTTCTATTTCTATCTTTGCCATTATGCATCTCCATTTTCAATTTTTACTTCTAGCTTTGATTCAATATCACTGTTGGCTATTGCGTGACCTTTGACCTCTGCGATTACTACCGAGTATAAAGGTATTGTTGTTACATCAACCATGAATTTTGGAAGAGAGTAGTTTGGGTAATCGGCAGCTTTTGTCTGTTGCCATAATCCTGACACTGAGCGTCTGGGAAGAAATAAAATTTCTCCCTAATTCTCCTTTGACCTTTTAAAAACATTACTTATTCTTTGCTTTTGACTCAATATAGTCTTTTAAATAGATGGGACATGGAGCTATATGGAATGCAAAGATTGGTTTCTCCCCACATTTACCACAGGTGTATTCATAGAGTCCATCTTCATCAACAACTCTTACCTCTCCATCATTCAATGGGTCTCCACAACTAGGGCAAAAGCAGACATTGCCACACTCTTTTTTGATTTTCTCTACTCTGTCCAATTCTGCTCTGTTTTCGCTCCATTCTTTGAACCATGCACCTATTGTGCCAAAAAAATCTTTAGTCATTCTCGTCTCCTTTTAGAGTTATTACCTCAAAGAGGCTTGTTGATATCTGTCTCTTTGGCGTTTTACCCCAATGGGTAATGTCAGCATCAATACGATACATATCTCTGCCTTTCTCGAACCATGCCCAGCTCTCATGGTCATTATCCAGCCATGCTCTTACACCAATGAATATTTCATCGCTTGGCTCCGAGTACAAGAGTAGCCATTTATAGTCATCAACCATCTCGTGAATGATTGGCTTATTGGCAGGCTCAATGGTTTCCCTCTTGGCTCTGGCTATCTCACCTCTGCGGTCGGCACTTGAAAATCCATCCTCTTCGTTCATTTTCTACTCCTCTTGATTTGATTTCCAAAGTCAGCTAAAATAAAATCATCCAGCTTGTTTGGAGTGGAAGCTCTATAGTTAGCTACATTCTTGCCCTTCACCCATACTTCACAACTATAAGGCTTACTGGAATACATAGGCTCAGTACTGGCGTTAAATTTAAAAGTAACACCTCTTATTGTTACAGAGGGAGAATGATCCCTCCTCCAATCCTTAGCCATTTGGCATATCCAGTCTTCTTATGACGCGTTCAATAATAAAGGTGCTCTTACTGAAACGCTTATCGTTACTAAATTCTTTTCTACGCATAGCATTCATGATGCCTCTCTCGTCTTCATAGACTACAGCTTGACCAATATGCCCCAGCGTTACATACCCTTTGGAGAAGCCAACAAGATAATCCTGACTCCCCTCTCCTAACTTCAATACGCTACCTAGTTGCAATACTTTTTCACTTGCCATCTTTATCTCCCTCAATCTCATATCTTATACATGCTCCCGTCTCAACTGAGTGAGACACACACTTTACTCGCTGGGTCATGTCCACACCAGCAGTGGCTCTTCCTGCTGCCATACCTGCCATAAAGACAATAACTATTGCTATAATTAGGGTTTCAAACCCACTACTACTTCCTATCATTACTTTTCTCCTTTATATCTTGCTATCTCTGCTTTAACAAAGCTTGTAATCTCATCCTCTATATTTAAGTCAAGCTCCTGGAATCTATCCCACTCGAAGTTTGCCTTGATAATGTGACCAATATCTCTTCTGATGAGGTCATCCATCTCTTCTTTGCTCTCTCTATGCTTCATAGTGTTAAGATAAGATAAGTCTTTGGTTCCAGCCAATGCAACTCTCTTACACCACGAGATGTCCTCCATAATACTACCTGGACAACAGAAAGGCTTGTCATCATCAATCAGGTGGATATACGGGTACTGTTCTCTGTCGAACTCCTCATACATCAACCCAACAGCATACTTTCCTTCTCTGGTTATTCTACAGACAACATCCCCAGCTTTAAACTGACCATGTTTGTATCTATATGGTTCTTCTCTCTCTGATACTGCATCAAGGACAAGCTCTCCTATAGTATGTCTTCTCTTGTCGAGCATGAAGCCATCGGTATCGGTTCTATATGTATGTCTAATGAGCTTAAAGACTGGTATCTTAATGAATCGCTTAGGCTCTCCACCAAAGACAGACACTCTTATTCTTAGCTGCTTAGATACAACATATCCAGAAAATACAGTTTCATGTCTCTTGCTACTGTTTAGTAGGCTAAGTACATATTCTACTGTTTCATCTTCCAGTAGGTCATTATTTTTCAAGTGTTCGCTCACTGTGGTAAAAAACTCTTGTAGTGTTTTATTTATCATCTTGGACTCCTTTCCATCTCAGATTACTCTCTTTCCATGCTCTATAGGTAGTGTCCTTTTGCATTGGGGCAGAGGCGATTTGACAAGCAACATCATAGTTGAAACCTAGAAATGTAAGCTTGACCTCATCATACCATACCGTAGTTACCATTCTCACTGCATTCTCAGTATTGATAGGGTCTGTAGCATTAAACCCTCCCATATCTGCACCCATTGGAACTCCACCGACTGTAATACTATACCATCGCTCTCTTCTGTTTTTTTCTGTAGCCATAATAGCTCCTATACTTAAGCTCGTGTTTCCACTGCAAAAGTATATACCACACTTATGGTCTTTTGAAGTCGAGAGCCCCTGCCCGAAGCATCTTCTCTAGGTTGTGAGCAGACCTCATCTCTTTTGCTGTATAGACTCCATTGTTTGACATAAGCTCATCTCTATCTATATAGCTACCATCTAGTCTCTTCACTATAACTCTTGCTTTTTCATCGGTATTGAAAAATGCAGTACAGTGAGTATAGACGATTGGATCATCACACATCTTTACTTCTATGAGAGATTTTTCTTTCCCTGTTGAAAAGTCATAGTGAATATGTATCTCTTGGAAGATAGGAGTAATGCTTCTCTTTGTAGCGTCAGCTAGTCCATCATTTACCACTATGTGTTTTCCATATATTTCCCTTGGGTCTTTAACTAGCCTCCACCCACTATACTCATCGAAGTCATTTACCCATACTCCTTGCTCCATATGCTCTTCTGATTCGTACATCCATCTTGCTGCATCATGAGGAAGCCATCTGTTTGCTCCCTTCACTATCCCCACTTTTACCGATGTAGCCTGTTTGTCTACAATAGAGTTAGGTTCAGCCAGAGTGCCCACTTTCATCTCTTCATCTTTATTGCATACCAACGGAGACGGATTATAATCAATAAACACTCCACCCCTTAAATTCTTTTTCTTCTTGGATATATCTATATATCCATCCATATTTATATATCTTCCCTTACTTTCAATGGGGAAGAGTTGCTCCTCTTTCGTGTATGCAAAGTCAGACTCTTTGAGGAGTGGAACTCCAACCTCTGTTGCTAGGTTATTATACCTACCTATAAACTCAAATACTCTATTGGCTTTCACTGTTCTTCCGTCACCCTCTTTTAGGCTAAACATCTGAGTTACCATAATTTTTTTGTGGCTTCCTGCCGTGTCGTAGAGCTCTCTTATGTGCAGGTTTTTACAGACAAGAAATTCCCCTTTGGGATATACATATTCTCCATCTTCAATCATAATTACTCTTCTGTTTTCTCCAGTAAAGCTCACTCTTCTTTTTGACATTAAGTACATAGATACAATAGTTCCTTCTGTTGTATTGTATGCCGATAGAACATCATTAAGAGAGCTAAACTTAGTTGCGTTCCTCTCTGTTGGAGAATACAGGTATATCTCGATAGGTCGATGGAGAAGTTCTTTTTTTGCTGCTTCTCCATAGCTGCGTACACGCCTTAGACCATTGTTCGCCTTCCTTACCTTATCAACCATAGAGACAAACTCATGGAAATCTTCCCTCTGTTTATTCACATTAAATTTGTCATTATACATTTGAAGAATGGTGTCAAAACTTTCTACCTTTTTTGAACTTTTGCCATCTACAAAAATACTGTACCTATCTGACAATGGGACATATTTTACTTCAGTGGCTTCTGGGGCGATTATTGTTGTTACATACTGGAGTGGTTTAATTGGGTTCATGAGTGCCTCCTACGGCTTTAAGATTTCTAACTATATCATATCTATACTAATAAGTTGAAATCAAGACCAATACTTTATATTTTGAACGCTTTTGGGTAATATATCATATTGAAAGAAACTAACACAAAAGGAATAAAAATGAGAATTAAGGCTTTAGATAAGAGAGCAATGATAGGGTCTATACTGGCCGCAAACGCAGCATCTAATGTAGCTCAAAACCTAGTGGCACGAACAAAGATAGGTCAAAGGTCTATAGGAAAGGGCATGATTTTGCCAATAGCCGAAGGGTACAGGGGAAACGCAAGGACGAACAAGGCTCTAAATTTCTTCAGAGGTCTAGGTAAGGGCGAGGCACGGGACGCAGAGGACGGAATTGAAATAGCTAGGCACATAGGAGAGGGGCTGAAAGCAGCAAACATAGATGTGCAAAAACTTAGCCCTAGAGCTATGGTTGGGATAAGGCGACTATCAAAAGGAGATCTAGCTGGAGGAACTAAAGTTTTAAATTATGAACACCCAGAGATGCAGGGGATATTATCTAGTGCTCTTGAGCACAGACTTGGAAGTGACCACATGGCAACTAAGCTGGTAAAAAGTATGTCCAATATCCAAAACAACAAGGAAGAAATAAATGCAGCTTTCAGGGATACCGCAATCCCTAATGTAATAGGAGGTGCTTTCGACTATGGTAAGAAAGATAAGGGAATATGGAGAAACTACTCAAGCAACGATCAATCATCGCTGATGCAAAAGGTAAAGCAAAAACTATTCCCAGAACAACCCTTAGTGAAGACCAGAAAGGAAGAGAGCCTAGGGAGAGCTGTGTCTGGTGGTACTAGTGCGTTAAGAGGAAATATGTATAATGCTGCTAGACAAATGGTAGGGGAGGTTTCAAGAAGAACGAAAGACTCAACATCCCCTCTGATGAGAGGAGTTCATAAAGTGTCTACGCAGGTTGGAGAGGTGGCAAATCTTCCAGACTCAATAATAGGGGAGATGGGAGAGAATGCTTATGCCAGAGGATTGGCTGGAATTGGTACTGGAAAAGGGGAGCTGGCAAGAAGAGTAGCGTACACTCCACTTCAAGGAGCAAACTCTTATGTCCAAGAACAAGCACATAAGATTGGTACACTACAATCCAAGATATCAGGAAATGACCAATCACTATACAATAGTCTAAATCAAGAGACAATGAAACAAACGCTCCTTAGAGCAAAAAAGAATGGTGGTGCTGTTGCGGATTTATAATCTGCCACTACCCTAATGCATGATTCTCAACCTTAACCTGCTCTTTGGTTACATTCTCTCCTCTTAGCATCCTAAGAAGATCTTCATCTTTAAGTTTAGCTCTTCTTCTCGCTACTGCTTTCTTTGTTGGGGAGAAAGTTTTCTCATTAGACAGAGAGTCTGCCAGTAGCATAGTACCTAGTGCACCGAATGTTGCTGACTGTGCACCTAACGCACCAAGTCTATCATTTCCAGTCCTAATCCCTTTACGTATTAGATATGCGGCCATTCCGAATCCACCACTAACACCAACAAGCCCTGGAAGCAAAGTGTTGTTCTTGCCTGGGTTATACTTAGCGGAAGCCTTGAGTGTTCCATCCTCCGTAAAGTCTTCTTTTGTATATCTACTTCCAGCATTTTTTGTTTGAACTAGGTTATATTTCTTAGCTTTGGTCACATCCTTGTAGTGTTTCCGAAGCCTGTCTATATGTTTTTTCTCTTTCTCTTCATCAATGTAGCCACCAGTCCCCATTGACTCCATAATTCTATCCGTACCTATGTCATCGTAATATCCTTGCAGTATGTCAGCCTCTGAGCCAAGGTAGTGTTTTGATGCTTTTATCATTTCTGATGCTGTTTTGAATAGATTTTTCATATCTCTATTATTTATCTCTTTTTGCGATGAAACTCTATCAATAAACTCATCTGATGAGAATGCTCTAAGTGATGGTTTTTGGAACACTTCCTCTCCGTTTAATGCTCTTTGCAAGTATGTTGATGGACTAAGCATATTCATTATGCCACCAACAGCAGACGATGCCTTTATGTCTGGCTTTGCAATATACCTATTTAACTCTACAACCCTATCAGCCTCTTTTCGATGAGATAGTCCACCAGACCTAATGCCCCTAGCTTCCATCTGGTTTATAGCCTCTGGGTTAAAATGACCATCTAGCATATGTACAGCAGTGGTATTAGGTAGATTCAATCCTTCCCCTCCAGCACTGGTAATAAGTATAGCTTTAGCCTTACCTGAGTTGTAGTCTGCAACGGCTTGTTGTCGAGACTTCTCAGTTACTCCCTTATTCCCTTTACCAGAGAACACAACAAAAGGTATCTTCTCTTTGTTTAACCCATGAGAGAGGACATCAATTCCACCCTTTATAAACTGAGTACCGATGATAACCTGACCATCCTTAGTGTCCTTTAGGTGCTTCTTTACATTACCCACTAGTGTTCTTGCCTTGATAGAGTTCTCATAAGAGTCATCCATAGACATATTCAGTGCTACTGTATGAGGAGCATTAGATACTTGCCTTGCACCCATAAGCTTATTACCAACAGACTTTAGTTCTTTCTCATTTAGCTTACCAACACCTACTAGCAACTTAGCCTTTGTTCCTGCATCAAGCTTATCTATGGTTGACCGATAAATGTCTGACTGCTCTGGTCCCATAATCAACTCATGCTGAATTCTCTTTCTTCTTGGTGGAGAGAAGTTTGGCATATCATCTCGATCAACAAAGTCCACATAGGGAGAAGCAATTGCTTGTAGCATCGTCTTGTTCTTGACAGTCTTCTTCCCACTAGGGTCAACTTTTAAAAATCTCCCCTCGAATGCATCTTTTGACCCAAGTATATGTTTACCATTGGTCATAGCATTAACAAGCGGAACCATATCGGCAGGAGTGTTACTTGTCAGTGAACCAGTAAGCCCAATGAAGTTTCTATGGAAAGGTCTAGCATCCTTGATTACTCTCGTAATAGCAGAGGTTTCATTCTTTGCCTTGTGTAGCTCATCATAGATAACTGTTTTCGCTCCTGTGTTCTTAATGAACTTCTCGGGGTCTCTCTTGAATAGGTCATAGGATACGATATTGTAGTCAGAGCTGTTCTTTGGAGTAATGGCATCAATGGCACGAGTATGCTTAGCCTTACCTGCCAACTCTTGCTTGTTACCTATAATAGTAAATGTATTGTTTGTGAATTTTTTAACCCCGTCTTGTGCGAAGTTCTCTCGTAGTGATGCTGGTGTAACAACAAGTGATTTACCACCCTTGCCAACACTCTTTAGTAGTTCTGCGGCAGCCACAGCAGAGAGAGTCTTTCCCGTACCAACATCATGATACATCAAAAGATTCCCGTCTCGCTCAACTGTCTTATTTATTGCTTTAAGCTGATGAGGTCTAAGCTCAACATTCTCTTTTAGTGCCATCTCACATCCTTGTTTAGTATACGAGATTATAGCACATTTCTAATTCTTGTCGCCACCAAATAGCTTAGAAGCACCATATGCAGCACCACCTACTGCCAATGCACCACCTCCAGCTTTAAGTACAGATGGTCCACTTCCACCATCATTAAGTGTCAATCTCGTCTTCTCGCTTTGTTGAATCCTCTTCTTTTTCGCTTTTTGAGTCTTGGCTTCTGGAGACTGGCTTCTCGATGCTGCATTCTTTATCAAGTCGGTTGCTTGTGTCATAGTATTCCTTTTAAATGTGAGTTTTACATGAGTGATTATACCAGACTATCCTATAATGAACAATTCTCTCCCTGCTCCCTAAACTCATTAATGAAATCAGTAGTATCCTCCTCGTTATCGGAAACTATCTCTATTTTTGCGGTCTTACTTTTTTTTCCCATCATTTCTCTAATATAGTAAACCAACTGACTCTTCCATGATGCAGGTAGTCCATATGCCCCTGATACATCAATCGTGACCTCTACAGTCTCTTTAGTGTTTCTAATTGAGGGGAGAACATAGTCTTCCCAAAATTCTTGTGCACTATGGTTGTTGTGTACACCTCTCGTTCTTCCCATTGGAGTAGTGGTAAAGGACTTGAGTTTTACCGTAATCTTTTTCATTTGGATTTCCCTTGTGCCTTATTGTTGCCTCTATCTATAAACTTTTTGAACTCTTTGGTCTTCATTGTCTTATCTAACGCATCAAAGCTAAACACAGGTACAGACTTGTCTGGTTGTCCCCCATTCTTAGCTATACCTTTTGCAGTCATAAACCGTTTCTTCTCTTCGATTATCGTGGTTCCAACCCAACCTTTAAACTCAAGGTAGTCAAATAAGTCAGAGACATCCATTTTTAAACCTCGGTCTCTGATATACTTGGACAGTGCACCATGTTTACCATCATACTCTTTAAACTTGCTCTTTGATGATACAGCTTTCTTTAGTCTATTGACCTCTTTCTGTTTACCATTTCTCTCTTCCACCAATACATCTATATACTTGTCTTTCTCTACCACTTTGGTCTTTGCTGCAAGTAGACAGTCATTTAGCTCTTGCTCTCTAAGTTCTCTGACTCTATCCCTTAATGCAAAGAACTCATTGATAAGCTTCTCTTTAAATGAGTCTACTGCCTTAGAGCTTGGGAGATATGTCATAAGTAACATGGCAGACCTCTCGTCAAAATTCATTTCAGAATAGTTTAAGGCTTCCGACAAATCGTAAGGATAGCTTAATCCATTCTTAACGAGCACTTCTCTCTTTCTTTTGATATGCTTCTTAATGGCATCTTCACTAAGCCCACTAAACTCAACAAAAGTATCGTACTTTACTGTGGCTCCATCTCCACTTACAACTATCATATTACTCATTTTAATTCTCCTAATAGTGTTAGAATAGTTGAGTACTCTATACCTATAAAGTACTCTCCCTCTCCTCGGTTTTTACTAAATCTCTTGTGTAGCTTTGACTCAACAGATAAGGCATCAGTTTTTGTATGGTACAACTCAGTAGAGCATCTCTCCACCTTGAACCCTCGTTGCCTACCAAGGCTATTTAGTCTAATGTCCATCTGTGACGAGACACCTATCTTTATTACGCCATCTGAAAACTCAACCACATACACGGAATGAGGGATATCGTCATCTGAATCATCAACAAAGCAATTCTTGCTAAGTTCCCCAGCTTCGAGCAGAGTCAAAAACAGCCCTGTTGACTTACTACTGTTCCCCATAAGCATCAATAGTGCCATTACTTGCTTGTAGTTAAGCTCAACCACGCTCCAGTCAACCTGCTTTCCTCCAGACTTCCTCTTAAGTTTACTTTCAGACGGCACACTTTCCGACATTCTAACGAGTAGATTCTCGCTGGACAGAAACACATCCCTTATTGACTTCTTCTTGTGACCACTATATTTGGACAAGAAATCTATCGTAATTAAATTGCTCATAAAACTATCCTTGTATTGATATGCCAGTATGTAAGTTGAATCTAATGGGAGGAGTGAGTAAGGTGGCAGACTCTTTCACTTAACAACTTCAGGAGCAACACAAATAAGAAAGAGTCCGCCAGGAAAACTTACTTATGCTGCTTCTGAAACTGTCGTTTAATTAAAAGGTCGAAAAGAGGCGTACTCATTAAGCCACACTCTGAACAAAAAGTGCATGAGTACTAGTTGTGACAAATAAAAAATTAAATACACATTTTCATGTGTGCCCAATAGAGACGAAGGAGTTCAAAACCCTATTGGACTAAGTGAATTATAGCGATTAAACGCTTAACTTATTCTTTAATGAAACCATTCTGCTTACAATTTCTCTAGGGGGGAACAAGCCAGACATTCTATCTACCTCATCTCCCTTGTTGAAAAAGACAATAGTTGGAACAGCTCTCACCTCTGACTCACTAGCGATATCAATGCTGTCATCAGTGTTAATCTTTGCAGAGGGAATACTATCCTTATGTTCAACAGCTTCCTCTATGTACTTTGTCATTGACCGACATGAACTACTCCACGGAGCCCAGAAATAGACAGCAACCAAGCCGTCCACCTCAACAAAAGGTTCAAATTCATCTGATGTCAAATGTCTAAATGTTGCCATTAGTCACTACCTCCACAGCTACTGCTAGAACTTGAGCCACCGTGACCTCCCCATGAGTCATTAGAGCAGGAACTGCTTTCAGTACAAGGAGGATTTCCATGGTCTACTGGCTCAGAGTGGTGAGTAGTAGGACCTTTTCTGTCTGGCTCACTAAGCTTGTAGTCGAGGTCATCTGCAGTATCAATCAGTGCATACATTGGCAAGAAAGTGTGTAAGTCATCATTTTCACTTTTATCTACTGCTCTTTTTCTTCTACCATAGAAGTATAGAGGGTCAACACGTTGGATTCTATCTAGTCTGTCCTCTTCATCATATTTGTCGTGAGCATTTATCTCCATGTCGTCTGAGTATGGGACATGATGTACATAAAACCCAATGTGCATACTACAGAATCTCATGTATGCCTTGGTGTCCAATAGAAATGTATGCCACAAGATATCTGCATTCTTATCTACCATTGGCACATTACGGCTCAACTTAACCTCCAAGAAATAATCCAGTAGAGCAATCTCCACTAGCTCCATTTGGTCATCAGTACAGCCAAGCTCTCTCTGTGCTCTCTCACTTACCACTTGGGGGAAAGAGAAACCTTGTAGGCTTATAATCTCTTTTATTGGGGTGTAACCCATTGCTTTTAGAATTGCTTTTTCTTCTCCACCGAATAAACTCATGTAGATCTCCTAGTTTTATTTTTATAATTATTGCGATTAACGCTTAGCTGTTGATGTACAAGCCTACTGCCCATACATCTCTCTCTCTTTTATCTCTCCACGCTCATCATGAGACCAGCTAGTTGGCTCTGGCTTTACATAGTTGAAGAAGAATAGGTCTGTATTCAACTCTTCAGGAGAAGTATTTTTTGCCATCTTCTTACTCATATACTTCTTGCAGAATAAACCATCTGGGTATTTAGCTTGAAGCTTTATTCCTCTAGTAATGTACTTTTCAACCTCTTCTCTAACCTGCAACTCAAGATCCATTGTCTGAATAGAATTCTCTTTTCTGTTGTAGCAACGAGTAGGATAAAATAGTTCGGCAAAAGGATAACCATTCAGGGTCGTCTTCTTGTATAGTGCAAACTCAGTAAAACCCTCATATTTCAACTGTACTGCTCCATGCTCAATAGCATGCTCAATCAGTAGCTCAGACAGAACAAAGGTATTACCCTTGTGTTCTATTACTATCTCTTCTGGATATTTGATTTGATTATTCATATATACTCCTAGTTTGGTGTTTGTGATTATTGCGATTAAACGCTTAAGAGTCGCTTTTTTGGGAGGTCTGGCATATAAACCTCCACCTCTCTATCGCCATATAGAATATAGGGAGAGCCGTCAATAAGCTTAAGCTTCCCCTTTACATTAAGACCGAGAATAAACCCATACCCTTGGCACGACGGACACCCACCACCCTGACATGAATGGCACGGTGCTTTCTCTGGTGCTGTGTATATCGTGGTCTCCTCTTCAACCTTTGACACTGCTGTCTTCCAACAGTTATCATAATAGTCCCGAGACACGACATCATCAGATACCACGGACTCAACTATTGAATAGACCACACTCTCTGACAGGTGACTGCTCATTCCATAGTTGCTAAAGATTCTACTAAACTCTCCTGCCAAATCATCCTCATCATTGAACCCACTAAACTGCAGGTTATCCATAAACAGGGAAGCAAAATCATCATTTACGAGACTAGCGACCTGATGTTTTAGCGATTCTCGACTAAGAGTAGAGAGTATTCTTTCAGAGTGAGCCATGACTTGAGTATACGCCTGTGCTGCCAGAGCCTCGATACTGACATCACTATACACCACCTTATAGTCAGACCGTACTATGAAGTTCCCATTCTCTAGCTCAGTAAACAGGAACTCAACAGAATTAAGGTTGCTTCCTCCATCAACAACTTCAATCGAGTACCCTTCGTTTGAAGTAAACACTCTACCAATATGTTTACGGCAGTATTTATTTTTGTCTGTCTCTGTCATTACTTACTCCATCTCTTCTTCTTTTTGGTTTTACCACCAAATACTCTGGGTTCTCTGTTGACTTCTGCCTTGAGTTTTGTACCCAACCCTTTAGCAAAGTTTAGTATCCCAACCTCTGCCACTGGCTTACTGATAGCCTCCTCTGCCTCTTCTAACTCTTCAGGTGTAACTGATGGGTCGTATAGCTCATTAAGGTTGCCATCTCTGTCGCTTCTCTCTCGGATTGACATAGGTGGAATCAAGTGACAGGCACTAAAAGTTCTAGGTCCCTGTCTCCATC
>Ga0256827_10000014_pt1 | contig 88806 bp, 98 predicted proteins | sample CV84metaG_FD_185977 | JGI IMG/M metagenome (GOLD analysis project Ga0256827, IMG submission 185977) | Hydrothermal vent microbial communities from East Pacific Rise, Pacific Ocean - CV84 | ecosystem: Environmental > Aquatic > Marine > Hydrothermal vents | place: Pacific Ocean: East Pacific Rise... | reverse complement strand
TGTAAACAGCTGAAAGTCAAGTTTTCTTACACTACTTATTTTTTATTATATATCTTCTCAAACTCATTTAGGTATTTTTGAGCTATACTTTTACTCTTTATAACCATTATATTTTCTGCGTTTGTTCTGTTAGCTTTGTTGGTAAAATTGTATGAGCCAGTTACTACTACTTTTTTATCAATAATAATGACTTTATTGTGTAGTTTAAATCTATTTTTATCGTATTTTACTGCTACTCCTTTAGATTTGAGCCATCTATACCTAGAGTATTTTTGGTATTTGTCTTGTGCTTTGTCAAATACTCCTTTAACTACAACACCTCTTTTGTGAGCTTCTAGCAATGCTTTGGCTATTTGTTGGTTAGTAAAGGCATAAGCTAGAAAGTAGATGGAGTGTTTAGCATGGTTAATTCTTGCTAAAAGTCTCTTCTCTATGTTACTATCTGGTGCAAAGTATATCTCTATATTTTTACTAAGGTATGGCTTTGTTGGTTTGGTATTGTTGTTATATAGTTTAACAAATTTCTGCTCATAGTACTTAGCAATACTTTTATCGGCTATGCGTAAGAAATTGTCATGGTTACGGTAAAAAGCATACACAGTAAAATTACCAGACCCTATCCACACTACCCTATGGTCTATGATTAGTATTTTGTTATGCATAAGTGCTTTAGGGTTATTGTCACTTACTACTTCTATGTTGGCTCTTATAAGTTCTCTATATTTAGTAGAGTTTATCTTTTTATCATCTGTTACTACTCTTACCTTTACTCCTCTACGATGTGCCAATATAAGAGCTTTGGTTATGTGCTTGTTTGTTAAGTAGTACATAGCCATATCTATGGACTTTGAAGAGTGTCGTATATCATTTATAATTTTATTATCTACACCATTTTTGTAGTACTTACCAGATATTTTTGAAAAGTAAGGCTCTATAGAACTAGAAAATAACGCCATAGTAAAGAGTAGTATAAGTAGAGTTTTTTTTAGTAACAATATATTTTCCTTTTATAACCTAGAAGTCAACTCTCTATCATGCAATTTAGACAATAGTACTATTGATAATATAGCTCCTAGTAGAGCTAGTGCCATGTCTGATTGGGTGTCCCAAATGTAGCCTTGTGTACCTAGAAAGGCTTCGGCATCTTCTCCTGTTGCTAGTGCTACCCACCATTCAACTAACTCATAAAAGGCACTAAATGCTAATGTTATAGATATTATAATAATATTTAACCAAGATCTACTATTTATTACATCTTTACGAATGAGTATCTCTCTTGCTATTAGAGCAGGTACAAAGCCTTGAAAGAAATGTCCTACTTTATCATAGTTATTTCTTTCCATTCCCCATAGATTGTCAAAAAATGGAACTTCTGCATAAGTATAGTGACCACCTATCATTAAAATAATTGAATGTACTAAAATTAAAATATATAACAGTGTTGTCAATTTAAAACTCTTATAAGTTAATAAGATAACAATAAATCCAATCAATGCAGGTACAACCTCAAGAAACCAAGTAAAATAATCTTTAGGATTAATTCCCGATGCTATAAATGAGGCTAAAAAGATAAATATCCAAATATATTTCATACTACTTACTCCCTTAAATCTTCTGATCTATCAAACTCTATGTTATACTTCTCTAATAGCTCTTTTTGTCTACTTAATGCCTCTTTACTATCAATAATTACTTTAACCTCATTTTTATCTTTTAACAAAATGTATTTACTTTTTATACTACTCATCTTCTCATAAAACTCTTTAAAATTCTTAAATTTTTCTCCATTTATACTCTCTATTGCCCACATTCCAAAGTTATTATCTCCTCTACTTATATCAGAAGCTAAAACTTTAAGAAGTACTACTACTTCATCTTTATTACTATCTTGCCATTGTGATGCTAGATAACTCATTTCTAATCTATTTTTCTTTGTAGACCTTATGAGATTTCTTGTTAATGGAGAAAATACATATCCACCGTAAATAAAGTAAGATGGCATAACATCATAACGGTTTGTCTTAACCAAATAGACATCATCTGCTACATTTTTTAGAGTAGCTTTAACTCTTAGAGATTTTTTATCTCTTATGATGTCAAAAACTAAGCTCTCTCCCATTTGATGAAGATCAGAGTAGTAACTGTAACTTGTGTACTCATGTTTTCTAAACTCTGTTGTACCATCATTTTCTATGTTATGACCATCTATTGCTGTTAAAATATCATCTACTTTTAGTACTGACTTCATAGATGAGTTATAGAGAATTTTATCGACAAGTACACCACTTGTATTTTCATCTAACCCATAGTAGCGTCTCATAGCAGGATTTTCAAGCTTCTGTATGCCTACACCTAACTCTGATAAACCATCATTCTTACCATCTTTAACATCTTCTATAAAGTGTTTGACTAGTGTAACAGGTACTAGGTAACCTATGTTTTGAGAACGAGAGATAACTTGCATTACTACACCAACTATTTTACCATTTGTAAGGGCAGGACCTCCTGAGTTTCCAGGGTTCACAGCAGCATCTACTTGAACAGCAAGAAAATTTTCTCCTGAGTGTGCATAGGCATGATGCTCTACCCTAGAGACTACACCAATAGTAGCTGAGAGTGTACTCCCACCCATAGGGTAACCATATACTACAATATGTTGTTCTACTTCTGGAAGTTTTCCAAAAGTTAAAGGTTTTACACCTAAAGAGAAATTTTCATCTTCAACTTTTAGTAGAGCCAAATCAGACTGATGAGAGACTGCATAAACTTTAGCTATGTAGCGTTTTCTCTGTCCATATCGTTGCACTTCTAAAAAAGATTGATTTGCAACTACATGTGCATTGGTCAATACAAAACCACCCTCTATGATAGCACCTGAACCTGTACTACTCTGTATGGAAGAACTCCATGGAGATAGGTAATTTGGTATTTTTGCAGTAGCATATATTTTAACTATGGCTTGTTTTGTACTATCATCTTGTTTTTCATCTGCCATTAAAGTTAATACTGCAAATAGTATGTATACAATAACCCTACTCAACTAAATACTCCTCTGCATCAAAACATTTTATGCCACTATTTTTTGCCTCTTTTGCCATAAGCCCTGTCTCTTTCAATGAGAGTACATTTTTTTCAAAATCATACAGCTTTGCACTACACACTCCACAACTAGGGCTTCTATCTTTACCTATGAACATATCTAAGTCTTTATGTTTATTAAAAAAAGCTTTAGCATAACCCTCTATGGCAAATGATAAATCCATATTTGTTTTATTTGATATAGCTCTAATAGAGTTACCATCTTGAACTAAATCCATAGTTGGACGAGGAGAACCAAAGGCATTATCTTCTGGACAAAAGGGTATGAGTTCATGCCCTTCTAGTTTTGAGATAAGTTTATCATCTCTATTGTGGTCTGCATCATAACGACACTCTCTACCTAAAAGACAAGCAGATATGGCAACTTTTTTCATAAACTATCTCCTAAAAAACATATTAACATATCACTACTGATTTTATCTCTGTGAACTCTTCCAATGCCCACTTTGGACCCTCTCTACCTACTCCTGATAGCTTTGAGCCACCATAAGGTTGAACATCAAAACGAAGTGTTGGAATATCATTTATAACTACTCCCCCACACTCTGCATCATCTATAAATGATTGAACTTGCTTTAGGTTATTTGTAAATATAGAAAATTGAAGTCCATAAGGTGAATTATTCATCTTATCTATAGCACTCTCATAATTTGCTACTGAGATAAGACTAACTATTGGAGCAAATACCTCTTCACAAATTATTTTCATATCATCTGTTACCTCTGTCATAACAGTTGGTGGGAATATTCCATCTACATCTACTCCACCTGCTACAACTTTAGCACCTTCATTTTGAGCAGATTCTACCCAAGTTTTAGCTCTAATTTTAGACTCATCATCTATAAGAGGTCCTGCAAAAGTATCAGCATCATAAGGTGAACCAACTTTTAAAGTTTTTGTCTCTTTTGCTAATATTTGTGCAAATTCATCATATATATCTTCATGTACATAGATTCGTTGAAGAGATATACAAACTTGCCCAGAATTAACAAAAGCTCCAAATGTACATCTCTCAGCTGCTTTTTGAACATCTGCACTACTATCTATATAGGTTGCTGCATTTCCACCAAGTTCAAGGCTAACCTTTTTTATGCCTGCTTGTTTAGTTATAATATTTCCAACAGGTACGGAACCAGTAAATGATACAACTCTAGGGATATGACTCTTAACAAGAGTAGAACCAACTTCAGCATCACCATAAACAACACTTAGTGCATCCTCAACAGCAAACTCAGACTCAATAAACAGCTTTGCTAGCATATATGCTGTCATTGGTGCTTCAGGTGTTGGTTTTAATACAACTGTATTTCCTGCACCTAAGGCAGGAGCTATTTTATGTGCTACTAAGTTTAAAGGAAAGTTAAAAGGGGTAATGCAGACACAAACACCAACAGGTACTTTTGTATAAAATGCAAGAGTTTTTTTACCACTTGGCATTATATCAGTTGGTATTGTCTCACCATTAAGATTTGCAAGTTCTAGTGTAGTTAAAAGTATGGTCTCTGAACATCTATCTACTTCTACTCTAGCAAAAGATATGGGTTTTCCAACTTCATCAGCCAATATATTTGCAAAATCTTCTCTAAATACTTGTAGTTTTCTTGCTACATCTTCAAGCCATAATATTCGTTGAGACATAGGTACTTTAGAAGCATGTTTAGTAGCACTATTAGCTATATCTAAAGCTCTCTTAGCATCATTTGCATCACAAAGTTGAGAGATACTTACAACTTCACCATTATAGGGACTTACTCTTTTTTCTTTTTGCTCTTTTGTCTCTTCTTTTGAACCAAAATAGATTTTAGCTTCTTTAGTTTTATTAAACATAATTTAACCTCTTATATAGATAGTTTTAAAATTATTATAACAAATTTGAGATAACAGAGAAGCACTAAGATATAATGGCTAGAGTTTAAAGTATAAAGAAGTATGGAAGTTGTATATATCTGTTCCACCTAGATGGTGGAACAAAATAGAGTATTAATAGCCACTCGCAGAAATCATATAGTAGATATATGAAATAAGTGGTTGCACATAGAATATTGCTGTAACCGTAAGAACTGTTGCCATACCAATAACTACCATTAGAGGTTTAGAAATGTTATAGTAGATTGTATCTACATTTTTTACAGGCTCTTTTAGGAACATATATACTATTAGTTTTAAGTAGTAGTAAGCAGCTATTGCTGCATTTAAACCCATAACTACTGCTAACCAAATGTAACCAGAGTTAACAGCTGCTTGCATTATGTAGATTTTACCCCAAAATAGTGAGAATGGAGGAACACCTGCAAGTGAAAGCATAAATAGAGCCATAATAACTGCACCTACTGGCATGATTTTAATGAATCCTGCAAACTTCTCATAAGGGTGGTCATACTTAGCATCAAATCTTCTATTTTTATGTCTTGAAATCCATAACATAGAGAATGCACCAAGGTTTGTAAACATAAATAGTGCATAATATAAGAATATACCTGCTGTTCCCTCTGTTGTACTTAGTGCCAATGCTGCCATTACAAAACCAGCATGAGAGATAGATGAGTATGCAAGCATACGCTTAACATCATCTTGAACAAGTGCCATAATATTTGCAAATGTCATAGTAATAACGGAAATTGCAAGAAGCATTACTCTTACCCACTCAACTCCTAAGTCTATGTACATACCAAATATTCTAATGGCAACAACTATTGCAGCTATTTTAGGAACTATTGACATATAACCAGCTAAAGGAGCAGAAGCACCCTCATAGACATCTGGCGCCCAAGTATGGAAAGGGAATAGAGATAGTTTAAATGCAAATGCAACAAGAAGAAGCATAGAAGCACCAAATATAGTAATCATAATACCAGTCTCATTTAGTCTTTCAGATAAAACTTCAGCTACCTTATATAGCTCTACTGAACCAGTAAGTGCATAGATTGCTGCTGATCCCATAGCATAAAATGCTGCTGCCAATGCACCCATAGTAAAGTACTTAACTGCTGCTTCAAAAGAGTTATGTCTATTGTGAAGAGCAATAAGTGTATATAGTGCTAATGAAGCCGTTTCAATACCAACAAATATCAAGATAAGGTTATCTGTTGCTACCATAAACTGGAATCCTGCTACCATAAATAGGAACATAGCAAAGAACTCAGGGTATGAGTATTCATGGAATCTCTTTGAAGTAAGAGCAAGTGGTGTAAATATCATAGACCCTACTATAATTAGTAGTTGTGATATGATGGAGACACCATCAATTAACATAACATCAAAGAAACCTCTCTCATTTACATTTAGTCCCAATACAGCACCAAAGTCAACAAAGAGAACAAGAAGTGTTAACATAACATATATAGATTTATGTAACTTTTCGTTTACTAAATCTAGTATCAATATAACCAAAGCACCAATAATTGTAATAAGCATTGGTGCTAGTGTAACGAGATTAAGACTCTCCAAACTAACATTTATAGGTTGTAACATTACTTAACCTCCTCAATTATAATTTTTGTTTTAGCAGTACGAATAACTTCTTTAGCCTCAGCAGTAATAGCTTTTTCATCCATAAATGTCAACATAGCTTTTACAGAGTTATCTATTGGTGCTAGTACAGGTTTAGGATATACACCTAACCATACAACAATAGCTACTAGAGGAATGAGTGACCAAGTCTCTCTACCACTTATATCTTTTAAAGATTTATTTGATTCGTGTGTTATTGGACCAAAGAAAGTCTTTTTATATACATCTAACATATAGATAGCACCAATAATAATTGATGTACCAGCCAATATAGTCATAATAGGTGAAATTTCATAGAATCCTAAAAGAACTAAGAACTCACCAACAAAACCAATTGTAAGAGGTAGTCCAACTGATGCCATAAGCATTACACCAAATATAACTGCAAACTTAGGCATAACAGCTGCTAATCCACCAAACTCACTCATAAGTTTTGTATGTTTTCTATCGTAAATCATACCAACCAACATAAACAATGCACCCGATACTATACCGTGAGATAACATTTGGAAAACTGAACCAGAGATACCCTCAGAGTTCATAGCAAAGATACCAAGCATAATAATACCCATGTGAGATACAGATGAGTAAGCAATAACTTGTTTAATATCTTTCTGAGCATAAGCTACCATTGCTGTGTATATAATCATAATAATTGCAATAGCTGCAATAGGTGTTATCATCATTACAGATGCATCAGGGAACATTGGTAATGAAAATCTTACAAAACCATAAGTACCCATTTTAAGAAGAACAGCAGCTAGTATTACCGAACCAATTGTAGGTGCTTGACCATGTGCATAAGGTAACCAAGTATGAAATGGAAACATTGGCACTTTAATAGCAAAACCAACAAAGAATGCAGCAAATAACCATAGTTGATACTCAACAGGAAGAACCAATGTATACCAATCTGTAATAGCAAAACTCCATACACCAGTAAGGTTATGGTAAATATATGCAACAAATAACATACCAACTAGCATTATAAGTGAACCTGTAAATGTATATAGGAAAAACTTAATTGATGCATAAATTCTAAGAGGTCCACCCCAAGCACCAATGATATAAAGCATTGGTACTAGAGATAGCTCCCAGAAAAGATAAAATATAATTGCATCAAGAGCAACGAAAACACCTATCATAGTCATCTCTAAAAATAGAAGAGTAATTATCATATTTTTGATATTTTCTGTAATACTCATACTTATCATACCAATAAGTGTCATAAGTGCTGCCATTATAATAATAAATAATGATATACCATCAACACCTAAATAGTAAGATACACCAAAGTCAGGAATAAGAGGTATTAACTCTACAAACTGCATACCTGCATTAGAAGCATCAAAACTAAACCATAACCAAATAGATAGCAAAAACTCTATTGAAGCTACAGTAATACCATAAGCCCTAGCACTATCTTTATCTACAACAAACCCTAACAATCCTGCGACTGCTGGGAAAAATACCAATATACTTAAAATATTATCCATTTTAACTCCTTAACCTAACATTGCTGAAATAGCTGCAATAACTAGAAGCAATACTGAACCTATAGCCATCCAATTTAGATAGTTAGAAAGGTTACCCGTTTGCATCTTTCTTGCACTATCACCACTTCTATAAAGAAAGTTAGCTATACCATCAACTGAAGCATCAACTATTTTCATATCTATATCTTTCCATAAATGTTCAGAGATCATAGCATACGGTTTTGTAATAAACATCTCATAAGCTATAGGAACATAATATTGGTTTTTCAATAGTTTGTATACAAAAGATTTTTCTTTCTCTTTATCTTGTTTAAATGCATTTGCACCTTTTCTTGCATATTTGAAATATGCAAGAGCAATACCAGATAGAGCTACTATTACAACAAGTGTACCTAGTAACCAAGCTATGTGGTGTGTATGGTGGCTCATCTCATAAGCAGGAATTAATCCATATATGAACTCTTTATACTCTTCCATATACCAACCTGCACTAATAGCAAGAATAGCAAGTGGTGACATAGCAACAAGTACATACTTATACATTTCATGAGGATGGAAACCAAGTGCTTTATATCTCTCTTCACCATGGAATGATAAGAATACTTGTCTAAAGCTGTAGAATGCTGTCATACCAGCTGTTAGAACCAACATAAACCAAATGATATATGTACCCTCATTAAATGCTGTCTCAATAATAGCATCTTTAGAGTAGAATCCTGCAAATACTGGTAGACCAGCTAGAGCTACAGATGCAATACCCATATAGATCCAAGTACCTCTCATAACTTTTTTAAGTCCACCCATTTTAAAGATGTCTAACTCATCATGCATAGCATGCATAACATTACCACCACCTAAGAATAGAAGTGCTTTAAAGAATGCGTGAGCTGCTAAGTGGAAGAGTGCTATCCAGTATGCACCAAGTCCTGCAGCTGCAAACATATAACCTAGTTGTGAAAGAGTTGAGTAAGCAATAATTCTTTTTAAGTCTCTCTCTACTAAAGCCATAGAAGCAGCATAGAATGCAACAAATGTACCTAAACTAGCTATAAACATACTCACACCAGCAACTTCATCCATACCAAATAGTGGATTTACTCTAATTACTAAGAATACACCAGCTGTTACCATAGTAGCTGCGTGAATTAGAGCAGATACAGGAGTTGGACCCTCCATAGCATCTGTAAGCCAAGTATGTAGTGGGAATTGAGCTGATTTACCCATAGCACCTATAAATAGGAATATAGCTGCACCAACTAAAATAGTACTATCTAACCCAGGTAGAGCTTTAAATACCTCTTCATACTGTAAACTACCTGTATTCCAATATAGTATAAATATACCAACAAGCATACCAAGGTCAGCTATACGGTTAACAATAAATGCTTCGTTTGCTGCCCAAGATGGAGATATTGATGGATTATCTTCTCTACTTTGATCAGGTTTATGATACCAAAAACCAATAAGTAACCAAGAACATACACCAACACCTTCCCAACCAATAAATAGACCTGCAAAGTTATCTGACATTACAAGTATCATCATTGAGAAAACAAATGCTGATAGATACGAGAAAAATCTATTGAATGATTTATCATGATCCATATATCCATTTGAATAGATATGAACTACAGTTGAGACAAGTGTTACAACAACCATCATAGTTACAGATATTTGATCAACTATAAATCCAAATGGTATAAATAAATCTCCAGCAGATATCCACTCCATCATAGTTACATGAATGGTTTCCCCTGTTGTCATTATGTGGTAAGCAAGTGTAGCCGAAGCTAAAAATGATGTAAATAGTAGCAAAGAAGCTACTACACCTACAAATGTCTGTCTAGGACTCATACCAAATAGAGCTGCAAACATTGAACTTACAAATGGAGCAAAAAGTGCTATATAAACTAAATTTTCCATCATTACCCCTTCATACTTGCTAGATCATCAAGATCAAGACTACCGTATTTTTTATATAAAACTATCAATAGACCTAAACCAACGGCAACTTCAGATGCTGCAATAGCAACTATGAAGAATGCAAACATTTGACCTGTTAAATCATTGTAGTAGTGTGAAATTGCTGCAAATGCAATGTTTACAGCATTTAGCATAACCTCTGTTGCAAAGAAAAGCATCAATAGATTTCTTCTTCTTAGTACACCAACGAGTCCTATGGAGAAGATGATCGCAGATACTATAAGGTAGTGTGACAAACCTATCATTTTTCATCCTTTTGTGTCATTATTTCATCATCTGCACTTAAATCTTCAGTCAGTGAATCATCCATCTTTTTACCTGCAAGTATAATACCTGCTATCATCGCTACAAGTAACATAACAGCTGCAACTTCAAACGGTACAAGATATTTAGTAAATAGTACAATACCAACATCTTGTGCATTACCTACACCCTCATGCATAGGATAAAGTGCTTGAATTGCTTCTGAATGAATAGGGGCAGCAAACATTAACACTAAAACTAATGCTGAAAGACCACCTAATAAAAATACCAACGCTGTGTTAGTATTTTTCTCTTTAATATCTCTAGTTGCATCAAAGAACATCATAGCAAATGAGTAGAGTGCCATTACTGCACCTACATATACTATGAGTTGAACAACACCCAAAAAGTCAGCTCCTAGGATAAAGAAAAATCCTGAAATAAGAACCATACCTGATGCAAGTGATGTCATTGCATATAGTACATTTTTACTCATAACTGTTACAAGAAAAAGCCCTATAGTTAAAACTGAAAATAGATAAAAGGCTATAGCTTCATACATATTCTCTCCTCCTAATACGCTAATGGCGTTTGTTTAATATTGTCATCAGCATTTGGTGACACTGCACCAAATCCATCATACTCTTGTTGTAGGTTGAGCTTATCAATAGGTGTTAACATATCTTCAAAGAGAGAGAAACTTGCTCTCTGCTCTGATGCTGTCTCATATCTTTGACCATGCACAATAGCAAGCTCTGGGCAAACTTCTGCACAGTATCCACAGAAGATACATCTACCAAAGTTTATGGTATATTCACTAACCTCTTTACGCTGATTTTCATCATATCTTGTATCCATAGTAATACAGTTAGATATACATATCTTTTCACAAAGACCACAACCAATACATCTATAGTGACCACTCTCTAGTAGTCTAAGCATATCATGGATAGCTCTATATCTAGGAGAGATTGGCATCTTTTCAAAAGGATATTTTACTGTATGCATATCACCTGCAAATAGTGCTTGTATTTTTATTCTTAATACAACAAATAATCCTACAAAAAGTTCACCTTTAAATGTTCTTTTTACAACTTGTTTAAACTGATCCATACCTGTTTTAGGAGACTCTCCTAACTCAAGCATTTTATAGTTTTGTGTTCCTACATTTCTATTTTTAAATTGTTCTAAACCCATATTATCTCCTTATACCATCATCACTATACCAGTAATCACAACATTGATTACAGCTATTGGCATTAATACTTTCCAACATAACCACATTAACTGATCTGGTCTAATATGAGGCCAAGCAGCTCTTACCCATAACATAAGGAAGAAGAAGAAAGTAATTTTAAGTATGATTGTTAACCAACCTATGCCCTCAACGCTATATCCACCTAAAAATACAACTGAAGCAATAATTGCTACTGTAATCATATTTGCATACTCACCAATAAAGAACATACCCCAACGCATACCAGAGTACTCTGTAGCATAACCAGATACAACTTCTGCTTCATGCTCAAGAAGGTCAAATGGTGTTCTATTTGTCTCTGCAAATCCTGCAATTAAAAATAGGATAAATGCAACTGGTTGTTGCCATATAAGCCAGCTACCTATTCCACCCTCTTGATAGTTATTAAAATCTACAAAAGATAGTGATCCAACAAGCATTATAGGTGCAAGTATAGATAGACCTGTTACAACTTCATAACTTAAAAACTGAACAGCTGTTCTTGCTGAACCAATAATACCCCATTTATTAGCCTGTGACATACCAGCTAAAAGTGGACCATAGAGACCAGCAGCCATCATTCCAAGTACAAATAAAATACCTATATTTACATCTGCTGCAATAGATGGTACAAATACACCACCAAGTAACGGTATCCATTCTGGAATAGTAAAGTCAGGAAATACAGGTACTGAAGATAAAGCAATAAATGCTGTAGCAGCTGTAATAACTGGTGCTATTTTAAATACTAAAGCATTTGCATTTTGTGGTACAATATCCTCTTTAGTAAAGAGTTTAATACCATCTGCAATTAGCTGTAAAAGACCATAAGGACCAACATGAAGTGGTCCTTGTCTTCTCTGCATCCAAGCCAATACTTTTCTTTCTATAAAAGTACCAAAACCTGCAATTGCAGACATAACTGCTAATATAAGTATGGCTTTTATAATCACACCAGTTGCTGTGACTTCAGGTAAATTTCCTACGAGTGTTGTTTCCATATTATGCCTTTCTCACTGTTGCTATTTTATATCTTGACTCACCAAATAGTCCATAGATATCTTTAGCACTTTTAAAGTCTGAAAGTTTAGTAATGTTACCTTCCATTTTATCGTCAACAATAACATCAACAACTATACTTCCATTCTCAAACTCAATCTCAACTTTTTCTCCTAACTCCTCAGCTTTGGCAACACTAGCATAGAGTCCAAATGGCTCAAATATTTCATGTGCTTTATCTGTAAAATCAGAGAACTGTCTAGCTGGGTTACATCTATATATAATTTCACCATCAAGAGCTAATGTTTCATCAAATTTATCTACTAAAATCTCTTCTACATCACTAGAACTTACTTCTAATAAGTAGCCTCTATTTTCTGTACCATCATTACTATAACTATTTGACAAGCTATCGAATGCTACAGCTTTGTAACCTTTATCTGTTGGAAGCTCAATAGTCCAATCTATAGTTTCTCTCTTAGCTTCTATAAACTCAGATACTAAATCATTAAGTTCATAACCACCATAAGATAAAGCAGCATTAGTAGGGACAACTCTTTTTGACATATTTGTTAAAGTTCCCTCTTGCTGATTCATAGCAGGCATATCTAAATCACCATCACCAAGTGCAGATAGTCTAAAGTCACCATTTTCATTATAACCTACAGTATAACCTTCAGCCTCATCACTTAAGTCACAAATGAGTGCAACACCTAGTGCATTTGCTTTAGGAGGAGACATAACAACATCAATAGAAGTAGTTTTTTCAACTAGAGCAATAAGTTTAGCTATATTTTGAGCATTTTCGTGATAGTATAAATCTTCACCTATCATCATAGAGAATGACTCTTTTTTCTTCATCATTTTAGCAAAAGTCTCTTCAAATTTATCGGAGTTACCACCAAGTAGATCAACTAAACCATTTTTCTCAATAGTGATCTCTTTTTCTACCATCTCTGATACTTTTTTACTTACCTCTTTACTCTCTCCAGTCTCTTCATCTTTAACCATCTCTTTAATAGTCTTCATAACTTTTTCTTTAACTGTTTTAGTCTCAGAAGATTTAAAGCTAGCTATATAATCTTTTACATCTGAAGGTAGTTTACTCTCATCTGCAAATAGATCCAGTATAAGGTAAAGTGCTGCCTCTTCAAGACCTGCTTTGTGTATGAATGACTCTACAGACTTACCAAAAGTTGGTATGAGTTTATCGGCTATAGTATGGAAGTATAAACCTGCACCCTTATTTAGCTTTTGTACATTATTAAATGCATATTTAAGACCAGGTGCATCATTTCTAAGAGCTGTACCCAAAGATATAACAAAATCACTATTTTTCATAATAGCATCTGCATCTGTTGTATATAGGCTATTACCAGAAGCTTCTTTATAGAAATTTAAAAACTTTTGGAAAGCTCTAACTTCAGGGTTATATAGTTTAAGACCTAACTCTTCTTTTAACTTTTGAAGCATTAATGCCTCTTCATTTGTTATAACAGAGTTAAAACGGATAGTTTTTGCTTTTTTAAGAGCTTCAACTGCACTATTAAATGCCTTTTTATCTTTACTTACTCCTCTATTTTCAAAGTCATAAGCAAAACGAGCTGAACCATCAAGTGATACATAATTCCACTCATTAGTTACACGGAATATTTTCTCTTCTCTATCTTCTATTGAAGCTGGTTTTACTTCATAAAAAATTTGGAATCCATCAGATGAGTGTGCTGAGACAGCAGGTACTCTACTTAAATCCCAAGCATTAGAAGTATATTGGAAATCTCTACTTACCAATGCTCCAACAGGACATACTGCTGCACATTCACCACAATCAGAACAATCTGTAAAATCTGTACCATTACTTGGTGCTATAATAGATTTTTGAAGTTTATTCCACATTGAGTAAGCATCTTTAGGCATACTAGTTTTATAGCCTTTATCTAACGCTTCACCACCTCTTTTTGTAGTTTTAATTGCTGCATCACCAATCATATCTTTACATACTGTTGTACATCTTTCACAAACAATACATAAGCCAGCATCGTAGTGTAGTACAGATGACCAATTTTTAGTCTCTCTTTTAGTATCTTGTATCATATATGATTGTGAATCAACACCTAATTGAAGTGTATAGTTCTGTAGCTCACACTCTCCACTTTTATCACATACACCACACTGTAGAGGGTGGTTAACATCATAAACTTCCATAATAGCTCTACGCTCTTGAAGTATATTTGGAGTATCTACAGTAACCTCCATTCCCTCTTTAACTTTTGCGTTACAAGCATATACCTGTTTTCCATCAGCTTCTACAAGACAAATACGACACGCCAGTGTTGGCGAACATCTTGTCAAGTAACATATAGCTGGTATAAAAATATCATTGGCACGAGCTGCGTTAAGGATATACTCATCCTCTTTAACTACAAACTCTTTACCATCAATTTTAATATTAACTGTACTCATATTAACTTCCTAACCTTTCAAAATCTAACCTACTAAATCTATAAGAGGATAGCAAAGCCGTACTTAATCCCATATCAAATGTAGGGTTAATGGCTATAGTTCCCTTCATAGTTGTATCAATCTTAAACACTCTTTCAAAATTTACACCATCTAGCTGAAACTTAATCTTATCATTATTATTAAGTTTAGTAATAATAGCAAACTGCTCTGAACCCAATAAGATAGCTTCGTTTTTAAGAATTGATGTCTTATTTGTAAATGGTGAAAACTGATCTACTGGATTACAGTTATATATAACTGCCCCTGAAAAATCTTCAATCTCTTCAATCTCTTCAAACTTTAAATTTATAGAACACTTTTGATTATTTAATAAATAACCTCTATGTTCTAATCCTGTTGCATCAAAATAATTTTCTAAGCTATCAAACTCAATAGCCTTATATCCTGCATTTAATGGTAAATCTTTTGTATAATCAATAGTATACTCTTGATTCAAACCTAAACTATTTGCTATATCATTTAGTGTATAACCACCATAATCAAGAGCAACATTCATAGGTACTACTCTTTTACTAAGTGTAGTAAGTGTACCCTCTTGTTGATTCATAGCTGGCATATCTAAATTACCATCTCCAAGAGCCGATAGTATAAAGTCTGCCTTTGCATTATAACCAACTGTTTTACCATCTACCTTATCATCAAGATCACATATTAATGATATACCCATAGCATTTCCAACTGGAGGTACGCAGATAACATTAAATCCTGCATACTCTTCAAGAAGTGCTACAAGTTTTGCAATCTGTTTAGCTCTTGGATGAGCATATAGATCAGAACCAACTACTAAAGATAAACCAATTTTTTTAATAAGTGATTTACTTAAAGCTTCTAACTCCTCTTCACCTATGTTAGTCTCTGCACTTAAATTACCAATATCAAGATCATCCATAAACTCTTTTACATCTGTAGGTAGTTCAATATCTTTAAGTAAAGTATCTGCTAAAAGAGCAACTACACCCTCTTCACTACCAACTTCATATTTAATAAATTGAGTAACAATATTTTTCATCTCAATATCTTCAAGTGAGTGCATATATGCAACTCTAGCTCTATGCCATTTTGAAGCCATATTGATATGATATTTAACAGTAGGTGAATCATTATTGATTTTTGTACCTACTACTATGATAGCTCTTGAAGAGGATAAGCTCTCAAGTGTTCCACCATACAAACTTTTACCTGTAATTTCACTATATGCTCTCATAAATTTCTGATAAGCTCTAGCTTCATTAGATACTAGTTTAAAGCCAAATTTCTCTTTTAAATTTTGAAGAATAAATGCTTCTTCATTACTAATTTGACTAGAAAAAATTACAGAGTCAGCATTTTTAAATGCCTCTACTGCCTTTAAGAAAGCATCTTTATCTTTAGTAACATTTACATTTGCGTAATCAAAAGCATATCTACCAGCAGAGCATAAGTTAGAAAATTCAAAATTGTTAGTAACTCTATAAATTTTGCCATTTTTAACTTCATAAGACATTTCACAACCACCACCACAATGTGGACAAGCAGAAGGGATTTTACTTAACTCCCAAGCATTTACACTATACTTAAAGTTTGTACTTACTAATGCTCCTACAGGACAAACAGCAGCAGCTTCACCTAACGATGCATAGTTTTTCTCTTTTTTATTATTAATAATAGTAGAGCCATAACCACCAAACTTTATGCTTAGTGCTTCATCTCCTGTTATCTCAGTAGAGACTCTTACACATTTTTCACACATAATACATAGTGCAGGATCATAAGATACATAACCCCAATTTTCAACTGGTCTATGCTGATCTCTAGCAGTGTACCCTTGCTGCTCTAAACCAAACTCCATAGTTTTGTTTTGTAGGTCACACTCTCCACTCTTATCACACACACCACACTCAAGAGGATGATTTACATTATATAATTTCATAATGCTTTTTCTCTCTTGCTCTAGTTCTGTTGTTTTTGTGTTTATAACTGCACCATCTGTTGCTCTCTCTTGACAAGATAAAATCATGCCATCAACACCTTCAACATCTACAACACACATACGACAAGAACCAATAGCTTGTACTTTTGCTAAATAACACATAGTAGGAATATAAATATTATTCTCTCTTGCAATATCTAGTATGGTTTTACCAAAGGTACTTTTACATACTTTACCATCAATAGTAACAGTAATCTCTTTAGCTTTATTTACTGAATTTTGTATATTCATGCTACACCACCCATTATACTGCTACCATAGAGATGTAGTAACAACGCATACATCTTTCAGCTTCGTTTATAGCCTCTTCCCCTGTAAATCCAAGGTTAACCTCTTTGTTGTTTGTTTTTCTCTCTTCAACACTTAGCTTTTGGCTCTCTTCTCGTGGAAGACCTGGCATCCAACCAGTAACTTTCTCTTTTTTATCATAAACTCTAAGTCTATTCATGTGATCTTCCATTATCTCATCATCCGTGAGTGTACACTTACCATCATAGATATAACGACTAATAACAGATGCTGCTCTTCTTGCTTGTCCAACTGCATTTACAATGGTCATAGGACCATACTCACAATCACCTGCAGCAAATAGACCTTTTTTAGATGTCATAAAATCTTTACCATTTGTTAAAATAGAGTTCCATGATGTCATCTCTATATTCCACTCTTCAGGAAGTATTTGCAGATCAAGTGCTTGTGAAACAGCTGGAATAAGATAATCTGTCTCTATCTCAAAATCACCATCTTCTATTTTAACAAGTTGAGCTCTACCACCATTTGGATCTGGTACTAGTTCAAACTTATTGATTTTAAGCTTATTAATATTTTTACCATCATCAAATATCTCTTCAATAGCAGAGTGAAAAATAAATTCTACACCCTCTTCTACAGCTTCATGATACTCTTCGTAAGTAGTGTTACGGATAATTGTTTTCTCATCACGACGATATAGCATAACAACTCTCTTTGCACCTTCACGAATGGAACATCGAACAACATCCATAGATGTAAACCCACCACCAACACATACTACAGTTTTATCTTTTAACTCATTAGAAGCACTACTACCTATGCCATATTTAGTCCAAAGGTTTACTTTATCAAGCATCTCAATAGCACCCCAATAACCACCCATCTCTGTGTTTTCATTGGCCGCTCTTACTTTTTTAGATAGTCTTGCTCCAAAACCTAAAAGAGTTGCATCGTACTCTGCCTCTATCTCTTTTAGTTTTTGAGCATCAACTCTACAGTTATTTGTAATGCTTACTGCTTCTAATCCTAAAACTAACTCTATATCTTTATTGTACTTATCAACAGGCATTCTATACTCAGGTACACCAACAGCAACCTCACCACCATTTACAGGAAGCTCTTCAAATATATGACAAGCTATACCCTCTAAAGCTAAATAGTAAGCAGCCGTAAGACCTGCTGGTCCTGCACCTATAATTGCTACTTTTTTGCCATCATTTCTAAGAGGCTTTGGCTCAACAGGATGTAACCATGGCAACTCGTGATCTGTTTCATAATCAGCACCTAATCTCTTAAGTTCCATAATAGATATAGGTTCATCAAGGTTTGTTCTTCTACAAGCATCTTCACATGGATGAGGGCATACTCTACCACATGTATGTGCCAATGGCATAGTCTGTCTTGTTGCTACAAGTGATTCACTAAAGACCATATCTCTTACACCCTCAATATATGCAGGAATATCAACATGTGCTGGACACATATCTGTACATGGTGCTGTTACTTTTGCTATGTAGTCTGTATCTCCATTATAGTGTTTAGATGGAATTTGAGCATCTATACATGTATTAAACTGCTCTTTATAGTGTTCCATCAAATCAAGAATTGGTTTAGGTACTGTTTTACCAATCTCACACTTAGAAGTTGTCATCATAGTTTTAGCAATCTCTTTTAGATGTTCAATATCATCATAAGAGCCATTACCTCTTGCTATTTTATCGAGTAAATCGTAAAGAATTCTTCCACCCCATCTTCCTGGAGCACAACGACCACAAGCCTCAGAGTACTCTTGATATTGAGCAGCATACTTTGAAGCTAACTCAACAGCATCAACATCTTCATCAAAAATGGCAACACCATCCCATCCAATAAATGCTTTTGAATCTCTGCTACCATGATATGTCTCTGGTAGTTTAAAGCTCGATTCACTCCACTCTAAAGCTGGCTTATTACGATTATCAATAAGCTCGTCCCTCCAAGTAGAGAATACAATCTTAGACATTATTTAGCCTTCGTCTTTCTTGTATTTCTTCTTGGAGCTTTTTTCTTAACAGCTTCAGCTTTTACTTTTTCTTGTGCCTCTTTTTGCTCTGCTTTTTTAGCATCAAGCTCTTTTTTTTCAGCTTCCTCTTTTGCTTTTGCTTCTGCAGCTTCTTTTTCAATCTTAGCTTTTGCATCAGCTTCTTCTTTTGCCTTTGCGTCAGCTTCTGCCTTCTCCTTAGCTGCTTTTTCTTTAGCCTCAGCTTCCTCTTTTGCTTTTATTTCAGCCTCTTCTTTAGCTTTAGCTTCTGCAGCAATTTTGTCAGCTTTTGCTTTTTCTTGAGCTTTAAGTTCTTCCTCTTCAGCCTTTTTTTGAGCAACTACTCTTGCTTCTTCTTTAGCCTCTTGTCTAGCTTTTTGAGTCTCATCATCTACTTTTTTTACTACTATAGTCCAGTCAACTTCATTGAACTTCAATGAGTTCATAAGGTCATGTCCCATATCAGCAATAAGGTCAGCTGATTTTTGAATAGAAGAAAAATCGCCTACTTCAAATAGAAATATTCCAACTTCACCAGGTTTAATACCTTTTTCTATAAGTTCAGTCATTCTACTATAAAAGTCATCTTTTAAGTGTCTTAAATCATATCTTTTCATTACTACTCCTATCTATCAACTTCACCGAATACGATATTGGTAGTACCAATAATCGTAACGACATCTGCCAAATATGTACCAACTAGAAGTTCTTGAAGAAGTCCTGTGTGGAAAAAGCTTGGAGCTCTACACTTAAGTCTATATGCGTAAGGTTCACCCTCTGATTTTATGTAGAAACCTAGCTCACCTTTTGGTGACTCTGTTGGAACATAAACTTCACCTTTTGGTGGTCTCATACCTTGAGTTACTAATACAAAGTGTTGCATAAGAGCATAGTTTTGAGTCATTATCTCCTCTTTTGGAGCAGATATATACTGTGGAGCATGTGCCATAAGTTGTGGCTTAGTATCTTTATACATTGGTATAAGTTGTCTAAGTATTCTTGTTGACTGCTTCATCTCATCCATATACATCATAAATCTACCATAAGAGTCACATCTATCACTTGTAGGAATATCAAAATCAAGCTCAGAATAAAGCTCATAAGGCTCCTCTTTTCTTATGTCCCAATTTACATTCGAACCTCTAAGCATTGGACCTGTACAACCCCAAGATAGTGCATCTTCTGCTGAGATAACACCAACATCTTCAAGACGCATTTTCCATATACGGTTTTCATTTAGAAGCGCCCCATAAGTATGCTCTACTTCATAATCAACCTTATCACAGAATACTGCAAGATTTGTAAGCCAATTATCTGGAAGATCAAGAGGAACACCACCAATACGAACAGCAGAGTGAGTTAATCTAGCTCCACAGTAATCTTCCATTAAGTCCATAGCGAACTCTCTCTCACGGAAAGCATAAAGGAATACAGACATTGCTCCAACATCTAGTGCATGTGTTGCTACAAAGAATAGGTGAGAGATAATTCTATTTAACTCTAAAAGAGCTGTTCTAATTACTTGAGCTCTTCTTGGTGCTTCAATATCTAAAAGCTTTTCAACTGCTAATGCATAAGCATAGTTATTGGATGTTGAAGCTATATAGTCTAGTCTATCAGTTGTTGGTAAGAACTCATTATATGTCATGTTCTCAGCCATCTTCTCAATACCTCTATGAAGATAACCAATATCTGGAGTAGCTTTTACTACTTGCTCACCATCAAGCTCTAAAATAAGTCTTAATTGACCATGTGCTGATGGGTGTTGAGGACCAAAGTTGATAACCATTGTGTTATCATCTCTCTCAAAATTAAGGTTTTCAAAAAATGGGGTTAATTTATTGGTTTGTTGCATATTTTCTCCCTATCTTCTCTCATCTAACTGTTTAGATGATGTTGTATAGTCAACAAGTATGGTTTCACTATACTCAATTGCTTGCTCTTTTTCACCATTTGAAATATCTGCATCAAATGGAACTTCATAACCTACTCTTGAAAATCTCTTAGTATCGTATCTTTCAATTTTTGACTGATCTCTATTTTCAGGACCAATTACATCTCTATACTCTTTACCAAAAATCTTATCTACTTCATACCAAGATGCAAACTCATCACCTATCATAGGATAAGTCTTAAGAAGTGGATGACCTTCCCAATCTTCAGGCATAAGGATTCTTTTTAAGAATGGATGATTGTTTACTTTAATACCAAACATATCAAATATTTCTCTCTCAGCAAATAGTGCAGACTTAAATATGTCACTAATAGACTCAACAGCTTCACCATTTTTAATGCGACATACTACTCTTACTCTAAGAGCTTCTGTAATATTTAACATTTGATAAAATAGTTCAAACTCACCATCTTGTGCTAAGTAGTCAACAGCACTCTGCTCTGAACACTGAGTATATCCACAACTCTCTTTGAGAAGTTTCATAACATTTACAACTTCTTTTACATCTATGTGTATAATTAGTTGTTTAACCTCTATGTAAGACTCTTTTGAAAGTTCACCTAGAGTCTCTACAACTTTGGCAAAGTGGCTACCCTCTTCTACAGCTGTTCTAGGAACACGAGGTGCAACCCAAAATCTATCTGTATAGTACGATTTTCTTTGAACATTATCTTTTGGAGTATATTTTCTCATTACACCAACCTTAGATTTTGTTTTGTATTATTATTCATGTTTGCAGACTCTCTTCTAATTTTCTTTTGAAGCATCATCATAGCATATTGAAGTGTTTCAGGTCTTGGCGCACAACCTGGTAAATAGATGTCTACAGGTATGATTCTATCTACACCTTGCACTGTTGCGTAAGTGTTAAACATACCACCGGTATTTGCACAAGAACCCATAGATATAACCCATTTAGGTTCTGTCATTTGGTCATAAAGTCTTCTAGCAAACTCAGAGTGTTTTTTAGAAAGAGTACCTGCCAATATCATAACATCTGCTTGTCTAGGAGATGCTCTAAAGATTGTCCCCATTCTATCGAAGTCATATCTTGATGCACCAGATGCCATCATCTCAATCGCACAACAAGCGAGACCATAAGTTAGAGGCCAAAGTGAATTTGAACGCCCCCAGTTTACTAATTTATCTACCGAAGTTAAAGCTATCGGTAAGCCAGCTGAACTAGCGTAATTTATTTGATGCTGTGCCATTCAAGTGCTCCTTTTTTCCATGCATATACGAAACCAATCGCAAGTAGTAATATAAATAATATCATCTCCGTAAACCCAAACCAACCAAGTAGTTTAAAGTCAATTGCCCACGGAAACATAAAGATTATCTCAACATCAAACAGTATAAACAGTAGTGCTATAAGGTAAAACTGTATTGAAATTGTGTTTGGTTGCTTTGTAACCTCTGGCCCACATTCATATATGGTGAGTTTAAGCTTCTCAGTATCGAGTTTAGCCATCTTTCTACTAACTAATCTTGCTAAGAACAGTGTTGCAGGAAAAGCAACAGCTGTCATAGCAAAGAGAACAAATACACCAAAATATGGATGTTCTGTAATTACATGAGTCATATTAATTCCTTAACTTTTAATTCTTCTCTTTAAGTATGTCAAGAGTATTCTCAGAATATTACCTTTATACTATCTGAAAGATGGTTAAACTATTTTGCACTATAAATAGTTTAAAATAGTAGTTTAACCCAATGTAACTATGTGAAACAGTAAAATAGTGCTACAATGTCAAAAATAATTATATTTGGAGTTGTATCAATGAATAAGATTAACTATAATAATTTATTATATTGGATTACAATGTTAGGCTTGTTAATTTGGTTTTCATATACTAAAGGTTGGATATTTGCAAATTTTAAGTCTATTTCAGCAGAAGATGCTTATGTTTTAATGCAAAACGATACAAATGTAACTCTTGTAGATGTAAGAACCATAGATGAGTTTAAGAGTCGTCATGTAGCTGGTGCAAAACTTATGCCACTTAGTGAACTTAAAAACAATTTAGCACAACTACAAACTCATAAAAAAACTCAAATTTTAGTCTACTGCCAAACAGGTAGAAGGAGTGTTAGTGCTTCAAGAATATTGGAAAACAGTGGTTTTACTCCCATAAACATTGAGGGTGGAATTATTGCTATGAGTCATGTAGGATTCAATATAGAAAGAGAGTAAAGTAACAAGTATAAATTTAGATACAATACAACAATTAAATATAGGATATTAAACATGAAGCTATTTGAACTTAAAGCCATAGCTAAAAAGATAGGTACATACTCTTTTATATCGCGTGCTAGACGCATTGAAGACAATACTTTAGAGTTAGTTTTTAATAAATCAGAAAATTATTTTTTCAATATGACAAGAGGAAATAGTTTTTGCTATAAAGCTCCTTCACAAAGACCAACTCAGAGTTACAATGCACCATTTGATACACTCTTACACTCTATGCTTAGTGGAAGTAAGCTCATAAGTGTAACTACTCCAAATGACGATAGAATTTTACGATTTAAGATAGCTCCAAAAAGTTCATACAAAGATAAAATTATCTACTTACAATTAGAGTTTACAGGTAAAAATACAAATGCCATACTCATAGACGAAAATGAGAGCATTATAGAGGCACTTAGACATATAGACTCACAAAGCTCTTTTCGTGTTATTCGACCAGGTATGGAGTTACTAAGTATTCCACCTCACAAGAGAGAAGAGAAAAGTGAGAACATAGTAGATATAGATGACTACTTAGAGAAGAAATATCAAAATATACAGATTAAAAAACTCTTAGAGATGAAAAAACAGAAACTATCTGTTACCCAAAAAAAGAGTGAAAAATTAGAAAAACTTTTAGAAAAACTTCCTAATATAGAAGAGCTAAAAAGTTTAGAGATAAGCCATAAAAACCATGCAAATATAATACTTGCAAATCTATATAGCATAAAACCTTACGATACAAAACTAAAAACTTATGATTTTGATGGTAATGAAATTAGTATAAAATTTCCAAAAAACATTAAAGTAAATCGTTTAAGTGATTACTTTTTTAACCTTGCAAAAAGAGCTAAAAATAAATCAAAGAATATACACATAGAAAAAGAGAACCTAGAGAGTAAAAAAGCATTTTATGACAATATATGTTACGCTATAGAGCAAGCCAAAGAGCCGTATGAGTTGGAGTTACTAGCACCAAAAAGAGCAAAGGCTCAAAGAAAAAAAGAGAAACTAAAAGATGGAGAACTTTTTTGGATAGAGGACTATAAGGTTTTTGTAGGAAGAAATAGCAACGAAAATCAAAAGCTACTAAGCATAGCAAAAGCAAATGATTTATGGATGCATATACGAGATATACCATCTTCCCATGTAATCATACGAACAGATAAACAAAACCTACCAGAATCTGTAGTAAAAGCTGCTGCTAAACTCTGTGTTGATTTCTCTGTAAAAAACCCCGGAGACTATGAGGTAGACTATACAAAACGGAAATTTGTAAAAGTTCAAGAGGCTTCAAATGTATTTTACAATAAGTACAATACTATATCTGTAACAAAAGAGGGTGTGGAGGTAAGAGAGTGACAAGTAACATACCATTATGTGGCATAGACGAAGCAGGAAGAGGACCATTAGCAGGCTCACTAGTCATAGCAGGTGTCATACTATTAAATAGTGTTGAGGGGCTTATGGACTCTAAAAAATTAACAGAGAAAAAGAGAGAAAAGTTATACCCTTTAGTGTTAGAAAATTCCAAATATCACATAGTCTCTTTTTCTGCTAAAGAGGTTGATGAGTTTGGCATTTCAAAATGTCTACACAATGGATTAAAAGAGATACAAAGAAACTTACCAAATTGTAACTACCTATTTGATGGTAATAGCTCTTTTGGTGTAGATAACATAGAAACTATGATAAAAGCTGATGATAAAATAGAAGAGGTATCCGCAGCTAGTATATTGGCAAAAGTAACACACGATAGAGAGATGATAGAGTTTTCAAAAATCTACCCTGAGTATGGTTTTGAAAAACATAAAGGTTATGGAACTAAAGCCCATAGAGAAGCTTTAGTAAAATTTGGTAGATGTGAAGTTCACCGTAAAACCTTTAAAGTAAAAGAGCTAGAGGTGACATTAATTTAACTAAAACTATATATTGAATAAGTCCAATTTATCTTTTAAAATTATTTTTGATAAAATTAAAACTATAAGCCATGCAATTAGCATAGTAATAATTGTATGACTTAAAAAATGGTCACCAATAAGCATTTTATAAATTCCCATACTCCATCCAATACCTAATGCAAAAATTAAAGCAAATATTTTATTTTTTCGAGTTTTAAAAAGAAAAAATAGACTTAATAGTGCAAAACCACCACTAGCATGACCTGCTGGCCAACAAGCAATTTTACTCATGCTTTTATATGGTTCATTATAACTCTCCCATACAGCTGTTCTTATCATCTTCCCTCCAAAATGTATCTCATTCTTAGGGCATGGCATATTTGTAATCTTTTTAAGCCCTCCTGAGATAAGTGGTATAAGAACAGCTGATAATATAACTATAATTATCCCTCTTTTATACTCCTTAATAACTCTATTATTTCTAAAAAATATTAAAGCAAACAGAAAAGATAAAGCAAATAAAATCAATACTTTTTTAATGCCATTATAAAATATAAACTTCCAAGGTTGTAAATCTCTATCTAAAATCCAAGTATGAGTAATACTATTGAAAAAACTATTTTGTATTATAATATCAATATCAATTATACCAAAAAGTAATATAGAAAATATTAGTAGAACAAAGGTAATAATTATATGTTTATTAATTACCATTTACTATATCCATTTTTTTATCATACACTTTTGTTTTAACCTCAAATATACCTAAAAGTGTATGAAAAAGATTATCTTGAGAATATTTCATATTACTATTTTGTTTTATTTTTTCAATATTTATATCTTTACTTATCTCATCCCCAAACCACATTAAAGCACCTATGTGAGTTTGAGCATCTGGTGCTATAAAATATGGAAGACCATGAAGATATACACCATTTTCTCCTAAACTTTCTCCATGATCACTTAAATAAATCATTGCTGTTTCATAAGTTCTATCATATTTTTTCAAAAAATTTATAGTTTTTGATAAAAAATAATCTGTATATAAAATAGCATTATCATAAGCATTAGAAATTTCATTTTTACTACATTCTTCTAATTGATTTGTTTTACAAACAGGCTTAAATTTCTCAAATTCTTTTGGATAGCGTTTATAATAAGCAGGCCCATGATTTCCCATCTGATGAAGAATTATTAAAATATCTTTACCATTATGTTCTTGAATATATTTATCTAACCCTACAAGCATACCCTCATCTCTACACTCGCCATCTATACATATTGTATTGTTTTTTGAACTTTTATAATCTTCATATGGTACTCTTAGGGCTACACCTTTACTGTCAGAATTGTTATCTCTCCATAAAATAGATATATCTTTTGTATTATTTAGTACATCCAATATATTAGATGTTGATATACCTTTTTTATAACTATAATCAGCCTTATCAAAAATAGAAAACATGCAAGGAACAGATTCAGCAGTACTTGTCCCACATGAATACATATTCGAAAAATTTACTATATTTTCTTTTTTAAGTAGAGGATTTGTCTCTTTAGAATAACCATTTAGAGAAAAATGATCAGCTCTTGCAGCTTCTCCAACTATCATAATTACAAGTTCACTATATTCATCATCTTCCCCATCATCTAACTCAATCACTTTTGCATCAGTTCCTATTGGTTTTATAACTATTTCACCACTAGTAAAAGTAAAATTAATATATTTTGCTATTGAATATATCCAATAGGTAGGATTTACAGAAAATCTAAGTGGTTTATGTTCTCTTATAAAAGATGTATAATATTTACTAAAAATCATTATAGATACAACTATTATTAATAATGATAAAAAAATAGTTTTTACTTTTGAGAGCAATTCTATTTTTAAACCTCTATAGTTTATTTTAGATTGATATATAAAAATAGCAGGTGCAACTCCTAAAATAAAAAAATATAAAACTTGTTTCAAAGTTAATAAATCCATAGATTCATTAATATTTGTTTGAAACATATTTCTAATCATACTATCATCTACAACAATATGATAACTATTCATAAAATAGTTTGTTAATGATGAAATAAGAACAATAATTATTAAAATGGGTTTAGTAGTGTACCTAGAGCTTAGAAGTGTAAATAATAATATATTAAAAGATATAAGTACAAATATCAAAGATATTAAAAATCCAATATTATCAAAATTTATAGGATAAACTTCTATAACATTTGTGACAAATGAGTAGTTACCAAATAGTATTAAAAATAATACTGTATATATTATAAGTTTTGATTGTGTCAATTTTTAATTCCTTTACAATACATTAATTATATTAAATGGCAAATGTATATTAGTTTTAGATATATTATACTACATTATTGGTTTACCATTTACTAGAAATTTACCATTTTTTAACTCTAACTCATAAACTTTTTTACCATCTATATTTTGTGCTTTAATCATCATAGCAAATAGTAAAGCTTGTGGTTGCTGTGCAATTATTGTAAATAGGTCATTTGATATAGCAACTCTTGTTTTAGTATCTATTACATCAAAAATAGCAAAAGGATTCTCTTCAATTAGTAGAAGATTTGCAGACTTTTTAATGCTCAATGAAGATGTAATTTTAAAAGCATCTATCTCTTTACCAAGGTAGTGTAATTTTTTTACTTCCAATTTAGGTACTTCTATAGTAATACCTTTAGATATTAACTCTTGAGTAAGTGTATTTATTTCAGTCTCATTTTCAACATCTATAGTTTCAAGTTTTTTTAAAATATTCATATCAAGATTTGTTAAATTAAATACAAAAGAGCTATCTATAAGTTCAGTTTTAAATCTACCTTTTTCATATTTTATATTAGATATAACTACTTCTCCTAAATTTGAAGCTAAATTATTTTTTACACTTGTAATATTTTTACCATCTATCTTAGTTAGATCAATCAAAGTTACTCTACTATCTTCTTTTCCCATAACTTTTATACTATCAATAGTGTAGTTATAGTTTGAATCATAAATTGTATCACCAGTTAATTTATATGTACTTTGCATATTTGTTAATGATAAATTTAAATCATCTCCAGATGTTAAAGAGATATTTTTAATACTATTACTTGTTGAAGTTAATCTATCATTTTTAATATCTCCTTTAAATGTCATACCAACGGCATCTAAATTAACTAAATGCTCTAATTTAATAGACTCATGAATATCTTTTATATGCCCTTTAAAACTTGTTAATAGTTTATTGAAATCTATATGTAACAAAATAGCTTTTCTCTTAAGCATATCATTGAGATGAGTAACTACTATCTTCTCTTTATCATCAATATTTTGTGAAAAAGTTATCTCGTTTGGTAAGTTCAAAGGGTATATATCGGCTGATACTGCTGAGAATGCTTTACTTAAATACTTCAAGTCAACACCAACTTTTAAACCTACAAGTGATTTAGCATCTTCAATACTTAAACTCTCACCCTGCTTTTCAAAAAAAGATTTTATTTTAGTAGCATCATCAAAAGAGATTATGAAATGCTCTTTTTTCTCTTTAATTTTTCTCTCTTTTATAGAAAATCCACTCTTCTCAACCATAAGCAACTCTTGATTTACTAGTACTTTCATCTTATTGGTTATGAGTTTTTCTCCTGTTGTAAAATAATATATAAGTCCAACAGCTAAAAGTGTTAAAATTCCAAATCCAATTTTTTTCATGTTAATCCTTATTTATTGTAAATAGAACTTAAGTGTTCCATCTTTTTACCCATATTTAGTAGAGCCATATCTGCTAAGGTAAGTGCCATCATAGCCTCACAGACTATGGTTCCTCTAACTGCAACACAAGGGTCATGTCTTCCTTTAAGGTTACATTTTACCTCTTCATTATGAGTAGTAATAGTATCTTGCTCTTGAAATATGGAAGGGGTTGGCTTAAAGTGTGTCTTTACTACTATAGCATCACCATTGCTTATGCCACCGAGTATACCACCTGCATGATTACTTTTAAAACCATTTAGTGTTATTTGATCATTGTTTTGACTACCTTTTAAGTGAGTAGAGGCTACACCGTCACCTATCTCCACTGCTTTAGCTGCATTTATGCCCATCATAGCTTCAGCTAGTATGGCATCTAATTTGTAGTAGAGTGGTTCACCTAACCCTGCTGGTACACCAGTAGCTGTAGTTAACACAACTCCTCCTACTGAATCGTGATTATCTTTTGCATTGAGTATGGCTTGCTCTTGCTCTTTTTCCATACTTGGGTCAAGTGCATTTAGTTTTGATGTTTTAGCAAATTCAAAATCTACTACTTCGCCTCTTATACCATCTACTTCACAAACACCACTTTGAATAGTTATACCTAACTCTTTTAGCATAAGTTTTGCTATAGCCCCACCTGCTACTCTAGCAGCTGTCTCTCTTGCTGAACTTCTTCCACCACCTCTATAATCTCTAAGACCATATTTTTGAAAGTAGGTAAAGTCTGCATGTCCTGGACGAAAAAGATCTTTTACACTATCATAATCTTTTGATTTTTGATTAGTATTAAATATGACCATAGCAATTGGTGTACCTGTACTAAATCCTTCAAAAGTTCCAGATAGTATTTCAAATTTATCATCCTCTTTTCTACTAGTCTCTAACTTACTTTTACCTGGTTTTCTTCTATCTAACTCTAACTGTATAAACTCTTCATCTATCTTAAGTCCTGCTGGTACTCCATCTAGTATGCACCCCAATGCTTTACCATGAGACTCTCCAAAAGTTGTAAGTGTTAATTTTTTTCCAAAACTATTCATTTTATGCCTTTAGTTTAACTAGTGCTATTTTTGCAGCTTTTTGTTGAGCATCTTTTTTACTTTTACCCTTACCTGTAGCAATAGTCTCTGAGTTTAAAACTATAGCTATTTCAAACTCTTTTTTATGGTCTGGTCCAGATGAACCTATCATCTCATACGATGGAGTTACACCATGAGTTGCTTGTGTTAACTCTTGTAGAGCAGTTTTATAATCTTTAGAAAGAGATTTAAGATCTATTTTGGGATGACACTCTTCTAAAAGCAATATGGAAATATCTTGAACTACTTTAAGTCCAGCTTCTAAATATATGGCTCCCATTACAGCTTCAAAAGCATTAGATAGTAGAGATGGTTTATCTCTTCCATTATTGTTCTCTTCAGCTAAAGATAGAAATATATATTCACCTAAGTTTATCTTTTTTGCCAATACTGTAAAACCACTCTCATTTACAAGAGAAGCACGAATTTTAGATAGTATTCCCTCATCTGACTTTGGAAACTTATTAAATAGATACTCTCCTACTATAAGGTCAAGTACAGCATCTCCTAAAAATTCAAGCCGCTCATTATTATAAGGCTTTTTATAACTTTTGTGAGTCAAAGCCTCAATAATCAATTGCTTATTTTTAAATGTGTAGTTCAGTCTTTTTTCAAGTTGACTGTAGTCATTCATTTTATATTCCTTCTATTTTAAGTTTAATTTTTTCTGCTTCTTCTCTTGCTAGTTGATCACATCGTTCATTTTCAGGGTGTCCATTATGTCCTCTTACCCAAGTACCGTGTACTCTATGAGTTTTAGAGACTTCAAGATACTCTTTCCAAAGGTCAACATTTTTAACTTTTTTAAAGTTTTTTCTTACCCAACCATCTAACCACTCATTTATGGCTTTAACTACATAAGAGCTATCAGATATAACTTCAACCTCACAAGGCTCTTTAAGAAGTTTTAAACCCTCTATGACTCCTTGAAGCTCCATACGGTTATTGGTTGTATGTTCATCTGAACCTGAATACTCTTTACGATTTCCTTTAAACTCTAAAATACCACCGTAACCACCTGGTCCAGGGTTACCTAAGCTTGAACCATCAGAGTAGAGAGTAATCTGTTTTAGGGCTTTTTTTTGCAATTTTTTCCTCAACTTTTACAGAGTTTATTGTCATACAACTAGGACATCTCTTAAAGGATGTTGGAAAACTCTGTTTACACTTCTTACACAAGTAAGAGAATAGAAGTTCACCCTCATCAAAACCATCTTTCTTTGCGATACTTAATATATCTAAACTAAAAATACCACTACTTTGTGTAGGTACATCTTGTATATATCCTTTAACATAATAAAGATTTTTAAGCATACTGTTTGAAGATATTATACCTAAATCGACTTGTGAAATTGGTAAGTACCACAAGATGTCTAATATCTCTTGTGTTCTACTCATATCCATAGTACTCCAAGCTATATTGGTATTTAAATTTAAAAGAGCATTTATAACCTGCCTATATAGTTTTGGTTCACTATTTAATAGTTCAATAAGTTTATCTATTTTATTTGTAGAACTATACTTTTTACTACTAATTATCTCTGAGAGTTCAAGATATTTTTTTAAATCATAAGTATTTTCTTTAAGTAGTTCAAGTGGTTCAATAACCTCTTTGGCACTCTCATACTTATGCATCATCTCATATACAATTCCCAACTCATATAGAACATTTACATTTCTAGGTTTTTTACGAAGTACCTCTACATATATAGATCTAGCTCTCTCTAAAAAACCTGCATGAAGGTAAGTTTTACCTAGCCTCTCCATAAGCTCTAATTTTGTAATATCATTTTTTATATTTTTGATTAAATACAAATATATACTAATAGCTTTATGGTACTCTCCAGAGTTTTCAAATGCTTTTGATAAAAGAGTAAGTGGTTTTAACAGATGTGGTTCAAAGTGCATTTCAGAAGTATCTAATGCACACTCAGCAGAGTCAAATTTATCTAAAAATTTTAGTAAATTTCCTTGCTCTTTTTGATGTTTATATAGTCCCCAACCATAAGTAGCTACAGATATTATAAGAGCAATGGCAACAATAAGAAGTATGCTAAATAGAGGGTCATTATATTTTGGTATAAAATTTTCCAAGCATTACCTTTTTAAGAAGAATTATATCTGATTTTATTTAGAACTTTTTTGTATCATACAATCGATTGAATAAGTTAAAAAATAGTATATATTGCATAGTATAGCAAAAACTTGTTATACTTAAAGTAGAATTATACAATTAGGACATATATTGAAATACCTTATAGAATTTATAGAAACAAAAAATGTAAAAAAATCATCTATCTACAAACATTTAAAATGTACAAAAGATGAGGCAAATCTTATTCAATATGTATGTAGACATTATGTTAAAGGAGCAGAGGAGATATCTGTCTTACAGATGTTACAAGATAATTTTTCATCAAAAAAACATGCTTATCTTGAAAAATTAGGACTTGTCAAAAATCTACTTAACTTAGGTTGGATTATACAGATGAGTTTTGGACAAGTAAAAGCACATGAGGCATCTCCACTAGAACTTATAGGTAGCTCTATCACACCTAGTATCTCTCTTTTAAGACTTCTTGAAGAGGGATCATTAGAGATATTTTTACCCGATATAAAACCATATACTGATCATTTAGAGTATTTACAAGATCAATTTGACATGGTAACCCTACTTCATACTATTGCTACACACAAACAGAGTCTAGCAGACAATTCACTAAGTATAGGTAGACTAAAAAATAAATTAACCCTTCTAACTACACGCATCCAAGAGAGAGTAAAAATAACCAATAAACCCATAGTAGTTGAAGAGTTCTTTAAAGAAAAAGAGTTAAATGAAAAAGAGAAGAGAATTTTTTTAGCACTTTTAAAAGAGGAGTACTCAGGTGGAGAGGGACAATTTAGAGATATGAATACTCTCATAGAACTCATAAGCTTTGATGAGTATGAAAAAATAAAAAATAGATCTCTGCTTGAAGATGGTGCTAAATTAATAACTGATGACATTATAGACTATGAAGAGATATTAAACATTTTTGGAGGAGTTAGTCGTTCATTTTACTTACAAGATGAAGTAATGCAACGCATTATACACCCAAAGAAAAAGACAAAAGTAACAAAACTAAAACTTGATGCTCTAGTACAAGAACAAGAGATATTTGAGTACTTAAAACCAACTACTTCCCTTGATGATGTAGTACTTCATTCAAAAACAAGAGAGACACTCAACAATCTTGTAAAGCAAGTTGATAAAGATGTCTTTAAAAAATTAAAAGAGTGGGGTATAAAAGATAAAAGAAAAGGTATAGATGCACGAATTATCTTTTATGGTGTAGCAGGAACAGGTAAAACTATGACAGCTGTAAGCTTAGCAAAAACGCTTAAAAAACCAATACTCTCTTTTGACTGCTCCAAAATACTCTCAATGTATGTAGGTGAGAGTGAAAAAAATGTAAGAAAAATCTTTGATGATTTTAAAGAACTTAGTAAAAAAGCAAAAGTAGAACCCATACTACTTTTAAATGAAGCAGATCAATTTTTAAGTTCAAGACTAGAAGGTACTGGTTCATCAGCAGATAAAATGCACAATCAGATGCAAAATATATTTTTAGAACAAATTGAAAAGTTTGAAGGCATACTAATAGCAACAACAAATTTACTAGATAATATTGATAAAGCATTTTCAAGACGCTTTAACTACAAAATAGAGTTTAAAAAACCTGGTAAAAAACAGCGTTTGAGACTATGGCAATTTATGCTACCTGAAAATGCAGATTATAATGAAAATTTTGAGTTAGATGAATTGGCAAAATATGAGTTAACAGGTGGTCAAATAAATCTTATAATTAGAAATACAGCCTACAAAGTAGCAGTTAGAGATGAGAGTCTTTTCTCAAATAAAGATTTTTTAGAAGAGATTGAAAAAGAGTTAGGTTCAAGTTTTGATGGAGTTAAAAGTATGGGTTTTCAAGTATAAGTCTAAAGTTAACACAATATTATGCTATAAACTATTTAAAATTACATAAATGTATTAAGGAAAAGTAAAATGTTATATTATTATGCACATTCAGGACATAAAATTGGATTGGAGAGAGTTAGAAGAGGTGTAGCCATTATTAAAAGACTAAAAGAAGAGGGTAAAGAAGCTACTCTTTTAGTAAATGATTTTCGTGCAGGTTTAGCTGCTAAAGAGTTAGGAGTATATGAATATATAACTATAGAGACTATTTTAGATATAGATGCTATTGCACAAACTGGTGATAGTATTATTATAGATTCAAATGAAGATGATAAAAGTAGACTTATTAAGTACTGTTCAGATTTTAAAAATGTTTGGCGTTTTGAAAAAAATGCAGAAGATGACACACGAGTAGATGAGATGATGTTTAAGTTAGAGTGTAAAGATGAAAGTTGTCAAAATGCACTTATAGTTGATGATGAATATTTTAAAGAAACTTCAAAAGAGCAAAGAGTACTATTTTTCTTAGGAGATACAGATCACCATAAATCTATATTGGAACAAGAAGAGTTCTTTAAAAGTTTTGATATGGAGCTACTTTTAGGTAACTACTTCTTTGTAAAGTATGAAGATGATATTGCAAAACTATTTTCTAAACTCTATGAACCAGAGGAGTATATGGATATTATAAAATCATCATCAACAGTAGTTACATCTTCAAGCCAAACTGCTATGGAAGCAAAAGTAGCTGGTGCTGATGTTATATTTATAGAATTTAATAAAGATACTTTATATCCTAGTAAAATACTAAAAGAGTATGGCATAAAAGTCATAAATGAATTTGATATATCATCATTGAAAGAGTGCTTAGAGAAGATCTCTGAATCATCATTAAAATATATTGATAAGATTAATATATTCAATTTACTAAATGTAATTTAAAATATAGCCCATTAAATTACATATAGTAACAAAGAGGGTTAAAATTATCTATTTTTGATATAAGTCAATATAAATTAAAAGTAAATCTTCTATAATAGGTGGTTAAAATTATAAAATAAGGAAGGAATTAGTATGGCTAATAATACTGAAGGTCGTAGAGACTTTATGGGTATGGCTTTGGGTGGTTTTACTGCTCTTGGTGGTATCGGTGCTTTATATGCTATGAAGCGTTCTTGGGATCCATTACCAAGTGTAAAAGCAGCAGGATTTACAACTATTGATGTAAGTGCAGCACAAGCAAATGTGTTAAATGTAGAGAAGTGGAGAGGTAAACCTATCTTTGTTTTGAAAAAAACAGCAGATATGAAAGCTGATGATAGAGATGTAATAGTTGGAAAAGATAGATTTCACATATCTATAGGTCTATGTACTCACTTAGGTTGTATCCCTGCATATATTGCAGATGATAAAAAATTTAAGTGTGCTTGTCATGGTGGTGAGTTTGATACAAGTGGTCACCAGATATTTGGTCCTCCACCTAGTCCACTAGAGATTCCACCATTTAAAGTTGATGGAACAAAAATTGTACTAGGTGAAGCTGGTCCTGAGTATAAAAAAATGCTAGACGCTGGTCTAACGGTATAGGGAGTAGAATATGGCACATTTTGAAAAAGCAAATAGCATAAATGAGTGGATGGATCAGCGTTTAGCTGTAAATACTCTCAAAAAAGTTATGCAAACTGAGTATTGGATTCCAAAAAATATCAATTTCCTATGGGCAATGGGTATGGTTTTGGCAGCAACTTTTGGTATGTTACTTATTAGTGGTATATTCCTTTTAATGTACTACAAACCAGATACAAACTTAGCATTTGATAGTGTAAACTACACTATTATGACTGAAGTTGGTTATGGTTGGTTATGGAGACATATTCATGGTGTAGGTGCATCTTTAGTATTCCTTATTATATATATACATATGTTTACAGGTATATACTATGGTTCTTACAAAAAAGGTAGAGAGCTTATCTGGTTATCTGGTATGGGTCTTTTTGTTGCATTCTCAGCAGAAGCATTCTCTGGATATATGCTACCTTGGGGTCAAATGTCTTACTGGGCTGGTATGGTTATTACTAACCTATTCTCAGGTGGTTCACTAGAAGCTTATGGTTTAGTTGAGTGGATTAGAGGGGATTATGTTCCTGCTGATGCTTTCTTAACAAGATTCTTTATGCTACATGTATTACTTATCCCTTTAGCTATTATTGGTCTTATAGTACTTCACTTTGGTACACTTAGAATACCACATGTTAATAATCAAGATGGTGAAGAGTTTGATTATGCTGAACATGCAGAGCTATATAAATCTGGTAATGTAAGAGATGCAAAAGTTATTCCATTCTCTCCAGTATTCTTAAGTAAAGATGTATTTGTAATGGGTGTTTACTTCATTCTATTCTTCTACTTAGTATTTTACAAGTTTGAATTTGCAATGGATCCAGTTAACTTTGACCCAGCAAATGGACTTAAAACACCTGCACACATCTACCCTGAATGGTACTTCTTATGGAGTTATGAAATCCTTAGACCATTTAGTAAAGATATTGGTCTTATAGCATTTGCTATAGCACAAGTTATATTCTTTGCACTTCCATTCCTAGATAGAAGTCCAAATGTTGCACCTGCAAGTAGAAGAGGTCTATTTAAGTATTGGTTCTGGGCAATGTTAATAGATGTTATTGTATTAACATTTATGGGTAAACTACCACCAACCGATGCACTATTTGCTAATATTGGTCTTGTTTCAGCACTTGCATTCTTCGCATTGTGGATAGCACTACCAATCATTACCAAATCAGAAAAAAAACTTTAAGGAGTAGAGAATGAAAGAACTTAAAATATTCGGAGTTGTAGCTTTCTTTGCACTCCTATTATACTGGGGAGTAGAGCCTTTTGCTCACTCTCAAATGCATAAACATGTTGAAGGTCATGATTTTGTTTATGATGGAACAGCAGATATAGAAGAGGCAGAAGCTAAAGTAGCAGTTGCTAAAAAGACTGGTGTTAAAGTAGAAAAAGCAGAAGCAACAGTTAAAGCAAAAAAAGAGTTTTGGGCTAGTGTAGCAAAAATCTCTAAGCTTAAAGGTAATGCAGCTGCTGGTGAAGCTGGATTTGCTATGTGTGCAGGATGTCACATGGATGGTGCTATGAATATGGGTGGTGTTATACCTCCATCATTAGAGCATGCTGGTGCGTTATATGATAAAAACTATCTTATAGCACTTATTAAAAATCCTGCAATGGCATCTAATGTAGATCATAAATATGCAGATACAATGATGCACCCAATGGGTTCAGTATCTTCAATGTTCCCTGATGATCAACAAATAGCTGATGTTGTTGCCTTCCTAAAAGCTAAAAAAGCTGGTGAGGTTACAACAAAAGAAGCATTTACAGATGCTTGTAGTAGATGTCACGCTATGCGTTACGCAAAAACTACTCAACTTGGAGATACACCTAAGTTTAAACATAAAAAAGATGAGTTAGCTCACAATATTAAAGTAATAGAAGAGCAAGATAAAGTAAAAGCTTATATGGGTAAACTTCCTCCTGATCTATCTATGATAATTAGAGCTAGAGGTCATCACTTTATGGAAACTTTTGTAGAAAATCCACAATCACAACTTGCTGGTACTTCTATGCCTAGAACTGGTTTAAGCCATGAGGGTTATGAAAAAGTAAAAGCTTATATGACAGAAATTGGAGATCCATCTAAACCTGCTAGAGAAGAGTTAGGACCAAAAGTTCTACTATTCTTCATAATCTTTACAGCTTTAGCATTCCTTTGGAAAAAAGCTAAATGGAAAGATCATCACTAATTTAAAGGTGCAATAATATGCACATATTAGGATAAGGTATAACCTTATCCTAACTTCTTGATATAAATCATCCTCCTTTTATCTACATTTAGATACCCTACTAAGCAAATTAACTATGGAATAATATTATGCTAATAGATGGACACGGGAGAGAAGTAAATTACCTAAGAGTTTCAGTTACAGAGAGATGTAACTTTAGATGTCAGTACTGTATGCCAGAGAAGCCTTTTTCATGGGTTCCAAAAGAGAATCTTTTAAGTTTTGAAGAGCTATTTATGTTTATGAAAGTAGCCATAGACGAAGGTGTAAATAAAATACGCATTACAGGTGGAGAACCTCTTTTAAGAGAAGATTTAGACTCATTTATAAAGATGATTCACGACTACAAACCAGATATAGACTTAGCGTTAACTACGAATGCCTACTTACTACCAAAAACAGCACAAAGACTTAAAGATGCTGGATTAAAAAGACTTAATATATCATTAGATTCACTAAAACCAAAAGTTGCTCATCATATAGCACAAAAAGATGTCCTCTCAGAGGTTTTAAAAGGCATAGATAAAGCTTTAGAAGTTGGTTTAGGTGTAAAGATAAACATGGTTCCATTAAAGGGAATTAACGATAATGAAATATTAGATATTATGAACTATTGTAAAAAGAAAAATATAAAAGTAAGATTTATAGAGTATATGGAAAATAGCCATGCTGCTCAAGCTTTAGAAGGAATGCATGGTAGAGAGATACTTGAAAAAGTAAAAGAGAATCATACCATACATGCTCTAGGAAGAGAGGGTGCTAGTCCATCATTTAACTATAGATTAGATGATGGGTATGAGTTTGGACTTATAGACCCACATAAACACGACTTCTGTGAGAGTTGTAATCGTATTAGATTGACAGCAGAGGGTATGTTAATACCTTGCCTATATTTTGATGAAGCACTAAGCATAGCAAAGTCTGTAAAAGAAGGCAACATAGAAGAAGCTGCAAATGTATTGGCAAAAGTACTTAAAGATAAGCCAAAAGAGAACCGTTGGATAGAGGGTGAGCTAGAAGAGGGTCAAGAGGTATCTGCTCGTGCTTTTTATGAAACTGGAGGGTAAAAGAAGTACTAAACTATAATTATTGTGATTTTATCACAAGTTTAAGACTTTTATTTACTTTTCTTTATTATAGTATAATAATCTAATTCAAAAGGTGACTAATTATGCTAATAAGTTTTAAAGTAGAAAATTTTAAATCATTTAAAGATTTAACAGAATTTTCTATGGAAGCTACAAAATTAAAAAATCTCAAGAAACAAAATAGTTTTGATATTAATAATATTTCACTTCTAAAATCTGCTACTATATATGGAGCAAATGCCAGTGGAAAAAGTAGCCTATTAGATGCTATGAATATGATGAAAAGTATTGTTAAAAACTCTACAAGTATTGAAAAAAGTAATGATTATTTTGCACAACCTTTTTTACTAAATAGTGAAACAGAAAATAAAGAGACTTTTTTTGAAATTAAGTTTATTATAGGGAATATTATTTATCGTTATGGTTTTAGCATTGAAAAAAATGCAACTATTTTAAAAGAGTGGCTTTATCAAAAGAAATTAGAAATAAGAGCTAGAGAAATCAATTTATTTATTAGAGATAAAAAAAATATTAACTTAGGAAAAAATTTTAAAGAAGGTAAATTACTTAGTGATAAAACTAGAGAAGAAGCACTTTTTTTATCTGTTGTTGCTAAATGGAACGGAAAAATCTCATTAAATATTTTAGAGTGGTTTAATCAATTTAATATTATATCAAATATAAAAAGTGATGAGTTTAAACATTATAGTTTTAATAAGCTTGATGATAAAGAATTTAAAGATAAAATTGTTACATTAATTAAAAGTGCAGATATTGGTATTTATGATATTTCTAAGCAAAAACTTTCTTTTGATGACTTGAAAGAGAAAATTAATGAGGTTGAAAAACTACCAGAAAACTTAATTAGAGAATTAAAAGAAAATGGTTTAGCTTCTGTTGAAACAAAGCATATTCAATATAATAAAGATAACTCTTTTAAAAAATTAAAATCATTTGAATTAGATTTTGAATCAGATGGTACTCAAAAATTATTAGCTCTCTCTGCACCAATTATTGAAACTCTTTTAAAAGGTGAGATATTAATAATTGATGAGCTAGATAACAGTATGCATACAGAATTAGTTAATGCAATTATAAAACTATTTAACTCAAAAAATACTAATCCAAATAATGCTCAACTTATTTTTACCACACATGATACAAATTTATTAAACCAAGAACTATTTAGACGAGACCAAATTTGGTTTACTCAAAAAGATATTTATGGTGCAAGTGAGCTATATTCACTAGTAGAATACGGTAAAGGTAAAACTAGAGATGATTTAATCTTAGAGAAAAATTATCTTGAAGGTAAATTTGGTGCTGTACCTCATATTGATAATTTAGAGTATGAGATTTAATAATGGCAAGAAGTAGCAATAAAAAAAGGCTTGAAAGAAAAGAGGTACTTATTGCACTAGAAGATAGTAAATCATCAAGATATTATTTTCAAGCACTTGTTAAAGATAAAAAATTAGCAGGTCAAGTTATTTTTGCAAAATATAGAGGTTCAAATCCTATCAAAGTTTTAAATACTTTAAAGAAGCATAAGATAGAAGAACAAAAGAAAAAGAAAAAAACTATTTACGAAAATGAGTGGATAGTGATAGACAGAGATAATTTTGATGACTTTTTTACTACTATAGAGACAGCAAGAAAAGATAATATCTGTGTGGCATTTTCTAATGAATCTTATGAATTATGGATCTTATTACATTTTAAATTAGTTTCTGTTCATACTCATAGAGATGATTTAAATAATCAGTTAAATAGTATATTTTTAGATAAATTTAATATAGAGTATAAAAAATCATCACAAGATATTTATAAACTCATTATAGGATTTCAAAAAGAAGCAATAAAAAATGCTAAAATTTTAGCTAAACAACATCTACGAGACTATGGTAAAATAGACTCCAACAAAAACCCAATTACAATGATTTATCAATTAGTAGAGTGTTTAAACTCTCTATATGATAAAGAAAAAAACTGTAATTGTTTCCCAAATAAAGGTAATATATAGATGTTCTACATAACTGAACAGTTCTTTTCTATTCAAGGTGAGGGTAAGTATGCTGGTTATCCATCTTACTTTTTAAGAACAGCTGGATGTAATTTAACTTGTGAAGGTTTTGCTACTAAATATGAAGTAGCTGGTAAAATAAAATATGGTTGTGATACATTTTTTTCAGTAGATAGCTCTTTTAAAGAGTCTTGGCAAAAAGTAGAAAAAAGTACTACCCTCATAGAACAATTAAAAGCAGAATTTACTAAAATAGGTTACAAACCACACTTTGTTATAACAGGTGGAGAACCACTACTCTACTACAGCAATAAAACATTTTATGATGTAGTCAAATGGCTAGTAGATAGTGGCATAGAAGTAGCCTTTGAGACAAATGGAACGGTTGAGATAGATTTTCAAAAATATCCTGCATATAAATCATGTATATTTTCACTATCTGTAAAACTAGAAAACTCAAAAGAGAGTAGAGAAAAACGCATAAATGTAAATGCACTCAAAGCATTTAGTACCTACTCAAAAGAGTCATTTTTTAAATTTACTATAGACAAAAAAGCTGTCAAGACAACAGCTATAGATGAGATAACTTCCATTATAAGCATAGTACCAAAGTTAAAAGTTTACTGTATGCCAGTTGGAGAAAATAGAGAAAATCTATCTAAAAATGATAAATCAGTTTTTGAGTTTTGCATGAAATATAACTTCAACTATACTGACAGACTACACATAAGACTTTTTAATGATGAGAAGGGAGTGTAAACTACTTATTTAAACTTCCATATCAAATTTCTCTCCACTCTTTTGAGTTTTTACATATATAAGATGAGCATTAATAGTATGATAAGCTATTAAAGCAAATGAAACTATGGTTAAAACTCCTGCTACTAGTATGAGCCATGATATAAAAATAGATAGTACTAGTAGAAGAACTGTTGCTATATGAATATATAGGTGTTTCATAGCAACTTTAGGGTGTATGATTTCATGCATCATAGGAGCTGTGAAGTAGCCTTGTGAATTTAGGTGAAACCAAGTTAAAAATGGTACTATTTTGTAAAACATAGCAAAGACTATGCTAAGAGCAAATGATGCAAAGAAAATGTAACTTAATGCTTTTATGCTTTGCACTTGACTAAACTCTTGACTAAGAAGAAGTAGCATACTAACTATAAGAGAAGAGAGACCAAAACGCCAAAACCATACTGTAGCATCTGCTAATGGTCTCTTTCTTTGAGTTAACCTTTTGAGTGTTACTATAGCGTAACTAATCAACATAAATACTATACCAATAATTATAGCTGTATCAAATGTATTTGTAAATAGTTTTACTATAGACGATGCTACAAGTAGAACTACAAGGCTTAAAGCTAGGTATTTACTTAAAAGTTTTGGATATGCTGGTGTAACATAAAACATCTCTATGACTTGAAATGATATGGAGACAATAAGTAGTGCTATCCAACCAAAAAGACCAAATGAGTAGTGTGACTCCTTAATACTAGAGTAGTACTCACCTGAATTAACTCCCCCTAGTGTAGCTGTAAGGTATAGTGCTAAAAAAACTACAAATACTAAAGACAAAAGAGCAAAAAGCATTCCTTTAGAAGAGCTACTATGATTTTTTAATTTAACTAAATTTGTAAGCATTACTGAAACTATGTATAGTATGCTAGATGCTAAAAAAAGAGAAGCCAATGCAAAAAGTAAAGAGTTGGAAAACCAGAAAGCAAAAAGAAGTAAAGTAGTACCTAAAACAAAAGGGTACTGTACAAGATTTGCTCTTTTAATAGGTGATTTTAGTGTAACACCTGCTATAACAGGTAACATTTGAAAAAGTGCAGCAAACATAAAAGAGAGCATCACCCCCAATGTAAGAGTATGAGTAATAACAATAGCTTCTTTAGAGTAAGAGAGAAAGATAGTATTTTGAAAAACTAAAATTAAAAAACCTACTAACATACCAAAGATAGCCCCTCCAAAGAAGAAGCGAAACACAACAGATATAGGAGGTGCTTGGTCTAAAGAGAGACCACCTTGATCAAACACCCTACTCTCCTATGGGATTTGTGACAATTAACTCACTCAAATCTACATTAGATAACTTACTTATGAGTATATGCCACTCTCCATTTTCATCTTCTTTGTTAAAAACTGTAAATTTTTGCTCAGAAGCTAAGTCTAAAAGAGGTATTGGATTTTTACGATGTATCATATAGAAATAGTCTTCATCACTTAACTCTCTTAATGCTTTCATAGCAAGTTCAAGTGGTTTTGGATGTTCTAAATCTCTGGCATCTAATGCTATTTTTTTTAATGTAAACATACTTTTTTAAATCTCTACTGCTTTCATTTTTTCTAAAGTTTCAACTCTTAACTCCTGTGGTAATACTCTATCACACATAGCATATAACATCTGTTCTTCTTTCATATTATGTTGTTGTAGAAGTATCATCATAGATTCACAAAGAGAGAGGTAAGCATCTCTATCTTTAGACTCTACAGCTTCTGCTAGTTTGCCTATGAGACCTTTTACCTGTTCATGCTCAAACTTCATAACTTGTGTAGGACCTTGTGTTGTTCCTGTTTGTGCCTCAAAAGCAGGAAACAACTCTTCTTCTTCTCTTTTGAAATGTCTAAGTGTATCATTTGCAAAAATCATAAACTTCTCTTCTGTTTCTTCCCAATCTGAGTTTGCAGCTGCTTGCTCTGCTTCTGCAAATTCAGTATCGCAGTCTCTATGCTCTTGTGTCATAAATTGTGAAATTATCATCCCTACCCTTTTACTACTGTAATTATACTATCTCTTAGTTCAGTTGAGAGAAGTATCTTCTCTACTCTATTTTGCCATAGTCTACCAAACTCTTTTTTCTCATCATCACTAGCTAAACCTTGCATAGCTTTTCCCATAAGAGGTTGCATCATTGGATCAGCACCTACCATAGATGGGTTATAACTTAAAGTTACACTCTCATTAGTATCTTTTCTTTTAAGAGTCACTTCACCCTCCATAGGTACAGAGTAGTAGACTAAGTTATTTCTTGACATACTGCCATTTAAACCTTTAAACCCACCAACTCCATTAGCACCTACTACGAATGATATGACTGAACATATTACACCCGTTACACCATCTACTTCTGCATTCTTCATAGAGACTTCAATATCTCCTCTTTTAGGAAGTTCATTGATATAGAGTTCTTTAAGTCCATTAAGTACCATAAGATATGCACCTGCAACTGTAGGACAAGAGTGTCCTGCTAACTTAACACAATCAATGTAGTTTACTTCTACTTTACCATTTTCAATAGCCCCTAGAAATTCACTAAGTGGATCGTAAAGTGTTATGCTCTCAACACTATCATAAAATGTAGGATAGTTCATATATTTTCCTTAAATTAATTAATATAAATTATAATAAAATAACTTTAATACCTGATTGATATTTATCAATTACAATGAAGTTCAAATAAATCAAAATATTTTATTAAAATCTATATCTTTATAAATAAGATATATCTCTTCTGCTCTTCATTTTTACCAAACCCAACAACTTCCATACTAGAGTACTGTGTATTTACATTTACTTTAAGTTCATCCATCATATTATCCATATCTAAAATAAGCAAAGATGGTACTATGCTCTCTAATGTTACTTTTGAATCACTACCATTAATTGTAAAGATAAACTCTCTAGTAGTCTTATTTAATTCAGTAGAGTTAACAATAGCTTCTCCAGAGTAGATTAACTTGCTTCTATCGTTACTATCTTCTTTTAATAGTCCTATAGTAAAAATATACTCTTGAATATTGTTAATAGATTCTCTTATATCTTCTATGAGGTCAATAATTACTTTCATCTTTTTCCTTTAAGATTTAAATACTTTTAGTAGAAGTATAGTTATAAAATATAATAATAAGTTTAGGAGTTTGTCTATTTGGAGTGGTAAATTTATGTAGTGTTAGTAGGTGACTAAATGAAGTAAACTCCATTTAGTCAAACTATAGTAAGAAGAGCTAAAATTAGCTATTTCTCTTTTCTATAATCTCTTTTGCTACATTCTGAGGAACTTCTTCATAGTGATCGAATTCCATCGCGTATGTTGCACGACCTTGTGACATTGAACGCAAGTCAGTTGAGTAACCAAACATTTCAGAAAGTGGAACGAAAGCATTTACAATTTTGTTTCCTGCTCTATCATCCATACCAGAAACTTGTCCTCTTCTCTTTGCAACATCACCAATTACATCACCCATGTAATCTTCAGGTGTTTCAACTTCAACTTTCATCATTGGCTCAAGAATTACTGGATTAGCTTCTCTACAACCATCTCTGAAACCCATAGAACCAGCAAGTTTAAATGCCATTTCAGACGAATCCACATCATGGAAAGAACCATCATAAAGAGTAACTTTTACATCTTCAACAGGGTAACCAGCTTGAATACCTCTAGCCATTGCTTCTTGAATACCTTTATTAACAGGTCCAATAAACTCTTTTGGAATTACCCCACCTTTAATAGCATCAACAAACTCATAACCTGCACCTGCTTCTTGAGGTTCAATGCTAAGATAAACATGACCAAATTGACCACGACCACCAGATTGTTTAGCGTATTTGTACTCTTTCTTAACAGCTGAACGAATAGTTTCACGGTAAGCAACTTGAGGAGCACCAACTTCAGCTTCAACCTTAAACTCTCTCTTCATTCTATCTACAAGAATTTCAAGGTGAAGTTCACCCATACCAGAGATAATTGTTTGACCAGACTCTTCATCTGTAGCAACACGGAAAGATGGATCTTCAGCAGCTAGTTTACCAAGTGCTAATCCCATTTTTTCTTGATCTGCTTTAGTTTTAGGCTCAACTGCAACAGAGATAACTGGATCTGGGAAGTCCATTCTTTCAAGTACTACTTTATCTTTATCTGAACATAGTGTATCACCTGTAGTTGTATTTTTCAATCCAACAACAGCACCAATCTCACCAGCATAAATTTCAGAAACTTCTTCTCTTTTAATCGCATGCATCTTCATGATACGACCAATACGCTCTTTTTTCTCTTTAGTTGAGTTAAGAACATAAGAACCTGACTGTAGAGAACCACGGTAAACACGAATAAATGTTAACTGTCCAACAAAAGGGTCAGTCATAATTTTAAATGCAAGTGAAGCAAACTCACCATCATCTGTTGAGTCAACTACAACTTCTACATTCTCATCATCCATCTCAGTACCCTTAATAGCAGGTGCTTCAACAGGTGAAGGTAGGTAAGCAACAACAGCATCAAGTAGAGTTTGAACACCTTTGTTTTTAAATGCAGATCCTACAGTCATTGGAACAATGTGCATATTGATTGTTGCAGATTTAATTCCTGCTACAATCTCATCTTCTGTAAGCTCTTCACCCTCCATATATTTTTCCATTAGCTCTTCATTACCATCAACAGAAGAGATCTCTTCTATTAATTTTTCACGGTACTCTTCAGCTAACTCCATCATATCTTCAGAAATCTCTTCTACATGGTAGTTAGAACCCATAGCAGCATCTTGATCCCAAACGATAGCTTTCATTTTAACAAGGTCTACAACACCTTGGAAATTCTCTTCTGCACCAATTGGTAGTTGAATTGGAACAGGGTTACCTTTTAATCTTTCACGAATTTGTCTCTCAACTTCGTAAAAATCTGAACCAGTTCTATCATATTTATTTACAAATACAATTGAAGGTACACCATAACGGTTTCTTTGTCTCCATACTGTCTCAGATTGTGGTTGAACCCCACCAACAGCACAGAATACAGATACAGCACCATCAAGAACTCTCATAGAACGCTCAACTTCAATAGTAAAGTCAACGTGTCCCGGAGTATCTATAATATTGATTTGTTTACCAGACCACTCACAAGTTGTAGCAGCAGAAGTAATTGTAATACCTCTCTCTTGCTCTTGCTCCATCCAGTCCATTGTTGCAGCACCATCATGTACTTCACCAATTTTATGTTCAACACCTGTATAGAAAAGGATTCTTTCAGTTGTTGTTGTTTTACCTGCATCAATGTGTGCAGCAATACCAATATTTCTTACATCATTAAGTTTGTGCGTTCTTGCCATAACTTAGTCCCTTACCATCTATAGTGAGCAAATGCTTTGTTAGCTTCTGCCATTTTATAAGTATCTTCTTTCTTCTTGAAAGCAGCACCTTTTTCAGTTGCAGCATCCATAAGCTCATTGCTTAAACGCTCCATCATAGTTCTTTCATTTCTTTTTCTTGCTGCATCAACTATCCATCTAATTCCTAGTGATTGTTGTCTTACAGGTCTAACTTCTATAGGCACTTGGTAAGTTGCACCACCTACTCTTCTACTCTTTACTTCCATTACAGGCTTGACATTATCCATAGCTTTGTTGAATACTTCAATACCTTTTTCACCAGATTTTGATTCAATTCTCTCTAACGCTGCATACATTACTTTTTGTGCTGTACTCTTTTTCCCATCAAGCATTACTGCATTGATAAATTTTGTTAGTACTTTAGAACCATGTACTGGATCTGGCAATACTGGTCTTACGGGAGCTTTTCTTCTTCTCATTAAGATTCCTTCAATTTATATAATTTACTCAAGTCTTGTCCCCTAAGGCTAATCTAAAATTAGATTAATTGACAATACCTGTCTGAAGTCTGTTCCCAGACTAAACTATTACTTTTTACACTTTTAAAATAGTTTTAAACTATTTTTTAGGTCTTTTAGTACCATATTTAGATCTAGCAACTGTTCTACCTTGAACACCTGAAGCATCTAATGCACCACGAACAATATGATATTTTACACCAGGTAAATCTTTTATTCTACCGCCTCTTACAAGTACGATTGAGTGTTCTTGAAGGTTGTGACCCTCTCCACCAATATATGAAATTACTTCAAATCCACTAGTTAATCTTACTTTAGCAACTTTTCTAAGTGCTGAGTTAGGTTTTTTTGGAGTTGTTGTATATACTCTAGTACATACTCCTCTTCTTTGAGGACAGTTTACTAGTGCAGGTGATTTTGATTTTTTCACTTGCTTTTTACGCTCTTTACGAATCAATTGGTTAATTGTAGGCAAATCGTTTCCTTTCTTGTTAGTTAGTTTGAATTGAGATCAATGTCTCTTGAATCTGGGTTCTTACACCACATAAAAATATTTTTTAAATACTTTCATCTAATATATTCACATAAGATTTTTGGGTGCTTATTATACCCAAGTAGACTTTATTTTTTCTTATAAAAAGCTCTATACTACATTTTACTAACTAAAGATAACTATTTAGTGTTACTTCTTGATAGTGAAATGATATATCAATTAGCAACTAAAATCAGAGTATAATCCAAGAAATGATATAATCATAGTTATTATAACTTAGGATTAAATATGACTGAAACATTAACAAATTATCAAAAAAGATGGCTAACTGCCATAGGTCTACTTGGACTTGTTGGCTTTATAGGTTGGATAGATAACTTTTTTACTATGTGGCTTTTTCTAGGTGTTATATATATCTTTGCTTTTTATGAAGCTATGAAGCTATTTAAACTTAAGGGAGCTACTACATATTTTTTAGCAACTATGCTTTGGATAGTTGCTTATTTTTATCCAAATCCAGATGATCTCTTTTATTTAATTGCCATTATATTTGCATCATCACTAGCATACTTTCATAACTTTGATAAACGACTTATTTTACCATTTCTATATCCTGTAAGTGGCATAATGTTTTTTCTAGTACTATATGTTGATTATGGTATATACTCAATGTTATGGCTACTTATAACAGTAGCACTTACAGATGTTGGTGCATACTTTACAGGTAAAGCTATTGGTAAAACAAAGTTTTCAGACACTTCACCAAACAAGACTCTTGAGGGTGTTTTTGGTGGTATTATCATAGCTACACTTTTAGGTGGGTATTCTGGATACTACTTTGATATTGCTCCATCTATTTTAATTACAATTTTAGTTACACTTGTTGTCTCTATATCATCAATATTTGGTGATCTTTTTGAGTCATACCTTAAAAGAGAAGCTGGAGTTAAAGACTCAGGAGACCTACTCCCTGGTCACGGTGGAATACTTGATAGAATAGATGGTTACCTATTTGGCGCACCTATGATGATTATTGCTCTTAGAGCATTTATATAAACCATGTCTAGCATAGTATTACTAGGTTCAACGGGTTCTATTGGGGTAAACACTCTCATAGTTGCACAGCGTTACAACATAAAAGTAGAAGCACTTGTAGCAGGTAGCAATATAGAGTTACTTAACCAACAAATAGCCATACATAAACCAAAAGTTGTAGCCATTGCAAACAAGGCAGATGTAGATAGAGTAAACCATAGTAGAGTACTCTATGGTGCAGATGGCATTTTAAAAGTTATAGAGCAATCAAAAAGTCAAACCATAGTCAATGCACTTGTAGGTTATGCAGGTCTTGCTCCTACTCTAAAAGCTACATCTTTAGGTAAACAAGTAGCACTTGCAAACAAAGAGTCACTAGTCGTTGCTGGTGAATTTATAGATATGTCACTTATTACACCCATAGACTCTGAACACTTTGGACTATGGTACTTAATGAGTGAGAGACCCATCTCTAAACTTTACATTACAGCAAGTGGTGGAGCATTTAGAGACTGGGACATAGAGAAGATGCAAAATGCCACTTTTTCAGATGCTCTAAAACATCCAAATTGGTCTATGGGCAATAAAATTACCATAGATTCAGCAACTATGACAAACAAGCTATTTGAACTCCTTGAAGCAAAATGGCTATTTGGCACTTCAAACATAGATGCTTTTATAGAGAAAAGATCAATCATTCACGCACTAGTAGAGTTTAAAGATGGTTCAACCACTGCACACTTTGCAGGAGTTGACATGAAGTTACCTATAGCATTTGCTCTAAGAGGAGAGGTTAGTGAAGAGATACTCCCACCAACCGACTTACTCAGCATAGGCTCATTGGAGTTTACACCTATAGAGGCTAGCCGTTATCCAATTTGGGATATTAAAGAGCATATTTTAAAAAATCCACACTTAGGTGTAGTTGTAAATGCTTCAAATGAAATAGCCATAGAGGCTTTCCAAAAAGAGAAGTGTTCATTTTTTGGTATGAGTAAACTTATTTTAGATAGCTATAAAAAGTTTGAAAATGTTAAAGCTTCAAACATAAATGAGATCATAGAGATAGATGCAGAGGTACGAAAGTATGCCAAATCACAATAAAACTCTCATTTTACATGGTTGGGGAGGTTCAGATGCCCCACATTGGCAAGCAGAGTTAGCATCACAAATAGCTAAAGAGTATGGTACAGTCTCTTTTCCTCTACTTGATAACTGTCATTTCCCATCTAAAAACAGATGGGTAAAACAGGTTAAAGAGATTTTAGAAGAGTTTAAACCAACTACAGTTGTGTGTCACTCTCTTGCAAATACACTTTGGTTTTGGTTATGCCAAGAAGATATTGCTTCGGTAGAGAGACTTTTTATGGTCTCTCCACCTAGCCTTAAGACTACAGAGTCAACCATCAAGACATTTTTTCCTTGTGAAGTACCAAAAAACATAAAGGCAAAAGAGGTACACATGGTAGTCTCTACCAATGACCCTTGGGTAGAGCTAGATGAAGCCAAAGAGATAGCTCTACATTTTAATATGACATTTACTGCCATTGAAAATGCTGGGCATATAAATGAAGAGTCTGGTTATGGAAAATGGGATTTTATAGAGAAACTTGTAATGGAGAGAAATAGTGATACTAAGCATAGAGAGTAGTTGTGATGATAGCTCAATAGCCATAACTAACATAGAGACAAAAGAGATCATCTACCATAAGAAGATTTCACAAGAGGAGCAACACTCTGTGTATGGTGGAGTAGTTCCAGAGTTAGCTTCAAGACTTCACGCTGTAGCACTACCTAAAATACTTGAAGAGACAAAACCATACTTTCAAGAGTTAAAAGCTGTAGCTGTAACTAACCAACCTGGACTTAGTGTAACACTTCTTGAAGGTATTGCTATGGCAAAAACTTTGGCTACACTTCAAGATATACCTCTCATTCCTGTTCATCACTTAAAGGGTCATATCTACTCACTATTTCTTGAAAAAGAGACCATATTTCCTCTTTTAGTACTTCTGATTTCTGGTGGACATACACAAATCATAAAAGTAGAGAGTTTCTCTAAAATGCAAATACTTGCTACTAGCATAGATGACTCAGTAGGTGAAAGCTTCGATAAATGTGCTAAGATGATGGGACTAGGCTACCCCGGTGGACCTCACATAGAAAAACTCGCTCTAAAAGGAGATGAGAATCGTTTTGAGTTACCTGTTCCTCTTCGTAACTCACCACTCATAGCATTTTCTCTCTCAGGACTAAAAAATGCTGTTAGATTGACTGTGGAAAGGTTAGGTGGTGCATCTGAAATGAGTGAGCAAGATAGAGCAGATCTATCTGCATCTTTTCAAAAAGCTATAAAACTTCACCTAATTCAAAAGAGTAAAAAAATCTTTGCAAAAGAACATACAAAGAACTTTGCCATAGTAGGTGGAGCATCTGCCAATAACTACATAAGAGAAGCTTACGAAAAGCTATGTAAAGAGTTCAATAAAACCATGCACCTAGCACCACTGGAGTACTGTTCAGATAATGCTGCTATGATAGGGCGTTATGCTATAGATGCCTACCATAAGAAAGATTTTATAGACCCAAACCAAATAGATATAGTAAGTACAAAGAAACAACAATCTGGCATGATGTTGTAGAGGGTTTAAGTATATAGTTTTAAAAAATTAAAGATATGATATAATACATCTATGATGAAAGATATTATGACTCCTTTTAAAAGTATAAACTGTCCACAATGTGGAGATACTTTACCATTGTATTTTGCTCATGCAAAAATAGCACAGTGTGAGTCATGTCAGTCTACCATTTTTTTAGAAGATGAATCGGCTCGTTTAGCTGGACACTCCTCTGTACTAGCTCCTGAACCATCTCTCATAGAACTTAACAAAACTTTTAAATATGAAAAAAAATACTACCTGCCTGTAGGTATGGTACGCTACTCTTATGGTCGTGGATTTTGGGAAGAGTGGTGGTTAAAAGATGACAATCAAGATGAGTATTGGCTTAGTGTAGATGAGGGTGATATGGCACTAGAGAAGTTAGTACCCAATGAAGATAAAGCAAACATATTTAAAACAGCAAAAGTGGGACAACCTGTAGGTAGTAACTGGGTCATAACAGAGATAGACCGTGGCAAGTGTGTTGGGTTTAGTGGCTCTTTACCATACGAAATAGTAGAGGGGCAAAAGCACAACTACATTCAGCTATCGGGATATGATGCTTCCATTAAAACCATAGAAGTAGACCCATCTGGGGTAAGAACTTACATAGGCAAGTGGATAGACCCATTTGCCATTAAGGTAGTGTGATGTCTGAAATATATGCTATTAGGTGTACTAACTGTGGAGGTTCACTAAACATAAGAGGTGGTGGTAGAGTTACTACTGTTACTTGTGAATACTGTAGCTCTGTATTAGATATGACAGCAGAGTACAAAGTACTATCGCAATTTCAAGATAAGTACCGTCCTACTGTACCATTTAAACTAGGAATGGTAGGGACTATTAAAGGTGTAGAGTGGACTATCATAGGATGGGTATCGTACAAGACTACCGACTTTCCTGTAGAGAGATGGAGTGAATTTTTCCTTTACTCTCCACTATATGGCTATGGATGGCTAATATATGAAGAGGGTATACTCTCATTTAGTAAAAGAGTTCGTGACTTTTCTCTACTTAAATGGCAAAAAAACAAAACAAATAAAATGCCATTTTTTAGAAAAAGTCACTATATGTTAGCTGAAGAGCCTTACAATATAGAGATAGATTTTGTACAAGGTGAGCTAAGTTGGGTAGCAAAAGCTAATGATACCATACGCTGTTGGGACTACAATGGACCAAACCATAAATCTCTTACAGTAGAGAAGAGTGCCAATGAGTTAGAGTCATACCTAAATGAAAGACTTAACAATAAAGAGATATATGCTAGTTTTGGTGTAAAGCAAGAGGATCAAGTAGAAGAGGAGTTAAGTACTATCGATAGCTTATTTAAGGAAGATACCCTTGAAGCTAGTGATAAATCTAGAAAATCATTCCTTATGCAGATGGCTATTTTAATAGTAGTCATAGCATTAACTATTGGCTACTCGTTTGTATCTAGTAAGACCCTATTTGAAACAGACACAAATCAGCCTTTTTCTCAGTTGATAAAAGTTGACTCTTCTGCCTTTTTATCTAAAATAGTCATAAAAGCTCCTACTCCTGCTATATTGGATACTTTAAAATTTGGTATTTACAACAGAGACTCTTATGTGTTTACCATAGATAAAAACAGTCTAAACTCAAAAAATGGAAACATAGGTAGAACTTGGGACAGGGGTGATGATGAAGTTACTATTTATTTGAAGCTAGAGCGTGGGGAGTACCGTGTAAGACTAAATATGTCACCACCATTAGATGCATATAGTAAAATAAAAGTAGTCATAGAAGAAAAAGTAGTTAGACTTACATATCTTCTAATAGTTTTAGCACTACTACTTATATCGGTAGCTTTAAGCTATAAATCTAATACTCCAAATAATGGATCACAAAGTAAGTCCCAATATTTATGGTTATTTTTTGCAGCTATTTTTGGTTATGTATTTTTTGGTTTTTATATACTTCTATTTATTGGTGCATTCTATATGATTGCTTCATATAGTAAAGATGCTGAGAATTTATGGGATAATGATGATGATTAAAATAGTAGCAATAGTATTTACCATACTAACCATTGGGAGTCTTTGGCTAACATACAAAGGTACAGGTCTACAAAAAGTTGAAACTCACTCTACGCTTAAACATGTACGAAGTATCCATGCAGGTGGTTGGGCTAGTAGCAGTGGTGGTGGATTTAGTTCGGGTAAATAGACAAAATATAACAAAATAAAAAGGAAACAATATGCAAGCAACACTAATAGGAGATATGACAGGTACACTCATTTACGCTGTACTAGGAACAATAATATTTATATTGGTCTTTATGATTATAGAGGCTGTAACTAAATTTTCAATAAAAAAGCAAGTAGTAGAAGATGGTAACATAGCCGTGGCCATAGTCCTAGCAGCATTCATAGCATCGCTAGGGATGATTATATCAGCAGCTATCCATTAATATATGTCTACGCAGAGTAAAAGTAAGGAGATAATCCTTCTAATAAGTACTTTTATCATAGCTGTATGTGGTTTAGTCTATGAGCTACTAGAGAGTACCATATCTTCATATTTACTAGGAGATTCAATATATCACTTTTCACTAGTCATAGGTCTCTTTATGAGTTCTATGGGTGTGGGTGCATGGCTCTCTAGGTTTATAAATGATGCCCTAGAGAGAGCTTTTGTAGTACTCCAAATATCTATAGCACTTATTGGTGGTTTTTCAGCTACCATACTCTTTTATGCTTTTGCATACATACATAATTATGAACCATTTTTGTATCTTATAACTATACTTTTGGGTTCTATGTTAGGTATGGAGATACCTCTTATTATACGAATACTAAAAGAGAGTTTCTCTCTTAAAACCAATATTTCTAATGTACTCTCACTAGACTACATAGGAGCATTAATAGCTGCTCTACTTTTCCCTATGGTTTTAGTACCACAGCTAGGATTGATGCAGACTAGTTTTCTCTTTGGTATGCTCAATCTTTTCGTAGGTTTTATGGCTTGGAGCATATTTAGAGATAGATTAAATAAATCATATCTACTCATTATACTCTTAGTGGCTACTCTACTAGGTTTGGGTATGTGGAAATCTAACTCCATAGTCTCTATGATAGAAAAAAAACTCTACCAACATAACATACTCTTTTCTCAACAGACTCCATACCAAAAACTCATAGTCACTTCAGATGGTAAAAGAGTACAGTTTTACATAAATGGTGCTATACAGTTTGATAGCATAGATGAGTACAGATACCACGAATCTTTAGTTCACCCTGTAATGCAAACAGCCATAAAACATGAAAACATACTCATTATTGGTGGTGGTGATGGTATGGCACTAAGAGAGGTGCTAAAGTATGATAATGTAGGAGAGGTTACGCTTGTAGACTTAGACCCTGCTGTTACTAAACTATTTACAAATAATGAACAATTAGCATCTCTAAACCACCATTCACTCTCTAGCCCTAAGCTTACCATAGTCAACAAAGATGCATGGAAATATATAGATGCTTCAAGTAGTCTATATGATGTCATCATAGTAGACTTACCAGACCCTAACAATCTCTCTATAGGTAGACTCTACTCAGAGACATTTTACCGTATATTATCGTCTCATCTCTCTCGTGCAGGTGCTATGGTAACACAGTCAACATCTCCTATGTACTCACATAAAGCATTTTGGTGCATAGATAAAACACTACAAGCATCAAAGCTTTTAACTACTCCATATCATACCTACATACCAAGTTTTGGAGAGTGGGGGTTTGTTATGGCAACTAAACTAAAACTACCAACTAGAGATATGTCACAGAAGATGGAACTTCACTACATAGACAAGCAAACATTTACTACTATGAAAATATTTGCAAAAGACATAGCCAAAGTACCAGTAGAGATAAATCGTCTAAGTTCACATAAACTCATCTACTACTACGACAAAGGCTGGGGGAAATGGTATGCCAACTAAGATACCATCTCCATCTTTTGTGCTAGAGTTACCTAAACTAGAGTCAAATCTAAAAAAAATATCTAAACTAGGTAGTTTGAAAAATGTTATCATACTTCATACACTAAAGAGCTTTCATAAACTAGATGGTTTAAGCCTAATAGATAAGTATTTAGATGGGTTTAGCATGGGAAACCTTACAGAGTATAAGTATATATCTTCACTAAAGCCAAAGCATATACACACCTACTCACCATACATTTACACAAATGATATAGTAGAGTTATCAAAGCTAAGTAGTACCATAAGTTTTAACTCCATTTCACAATGGGAGAGCCTTAGTCATATAGCTTCAAAACAATGCTCTGTAGGCTTACGAATAAACCCTAAACTCAACATTAAACTACCAACATACTGTAACCCAAACAAAAGCATGGCATTGGGTGTAGAGTACAATAAATTTTTAGACTTATACTCAAAAAATAGAAAAATTTTTACCAAACTAGAGGGCTTACATTTCCACGCACTAAGCACAAGTGGAGTAGATGGACTTAAATACCTTTTAGCTCATATATCTAAAGAGTATAAAGAGATACTAAAAGAGTTAAAGTGGATAAACCTAGGTGGTGGACACAACTTTGCTAGTAGTAGTTACAATATAGATGCTTTCATAGACACAGTAACCAAATTTACAAACACCCACCCAAACATAAAACTCATCTTTGAGCCAGGTGAAGGGGTCATGAAAAATTCAGGCTACTTCTGCACTACTATTTTAGACATCATACCATCTAGCACAGCAGTTGTCATATTAGACACCTCCATAGAGACTCATCTACTAGATGTAGCCATTACAAAGGTAAGCCCTACTGTTAAGAGTAGTAGCATAAACGGTAAATACAAATACCTACTAGCTGGAATGAGTTGCATAGCAGGAGACACCATAGGAGAGTACTCATTCAACTCCCCACTAACCATAGGAGACAAAATCATATTTGAAGACATGATAGCCTACACCATAGTAAAACAGACAAATTACAATGGTATAAAAAGTGCGTTTTTTAGGGTTGAAAGTCATCTTATTAAGCAGAAAGGATAATTCTCATGATTTCAAGGATTAAAGGCTATATAGGAGAAAAACAAACACAGTTTGGAATGTGGTTAAAATTGGGTAATGAGTATACTCGTTTTCATGATGTAATTATTCCTATACATAATGGTACAACACAAATAGACCATATATTATTATCTCGTTTTGGTATTTTTGTTATTGAAACTAAAAATATAAATGGTTGGATTTTTGGTGATGAAAACTCAAAATATTGGACACAATCACTATATGGTAAAAAATATAAATTTCAAAATCCTTTACACCAAAATTATCTTCACACAAAAACATTAGCAAATTATTTAGAGATTAATCATGACAATATATTTTCAATTGTATTTTTTATTGCAGAAACAGCAAAATTAAAAACAAAATTACCAGATAATGTAATAACTCATGGTTTGAGCAACTATATTAAAAGTTTCAACCATAATATATTTTCTAACTTTGAATTAAAAATATTTGAAGAAAAAATTTTAAAACTAAAAGATTTAAATATTTCAACTAAAGAACATGTTCAAAACTTAAAAAAGAGACATTCTCATAATTCCACTTGCCCTAAATGTGGTAGTGAACTAAAACAAAGAGAAGCAAAACAAGGTAAATTTAAAGGTAATTATTTTCTTGGTTGTTCAAATTTTCCTAAATGTAGATATACTAAAAACTTATAGTTAAACTTTAGCAACTTTAGAGTCAAGTATCCACTACCTAAGGTTTTTGAGTCAAATAAGCAAGCACTAATTATAATAGACTTCTTGCAAAACTTGGAACTGGTGCTTTAGCTCCAGCTTTTAGTGAGGCTGAAGCCATCACTTCCGATGAGTTTTGTAAGAAGTCTATTGAATAAATAGTTGCTCTAAACGCTAACGCATTCAGAGCAACAGGAGCGTGGGTATATTTTCAGACTACTCCATCAATGAAAGAATAAAATTACACACTAAAACTTAAGTGAAGTTCACTTAAGTTTTGTTATAATAATCCCATACTAAGTATTAATGGAGGAAATTATGCAATTAGCAGTAAACATATCATTACCAAATATTTTAACCTTAATATCTCAAATGTCATTAAATGAAATTGAACAAGTTAAAAATAAAATAGTAGAGAAAGATCTTTATTTTAAAACATTTAAAAAAGATAATATTGAAAATGTAATGAGCGATTTTCAAAAAGAAGATTATTCAGATGATTTTTTAAAAGAGTTGGAAGATGGCTTAAAAAAGAGTTCAGTTTACAATGACGATTAAACAAATTAGAGGTGATTTAGAAAAATATCTTAAGAAACATAACCTTAAAAAAAAGTATAAAAAAGCTAAAAAATTATTTGAACAAGACCCATTTTATCCATCATTAAATACTGAGTTGCTAGAACCTAAAGACAGGTTAGTATATTCATTTAGATTAGACAAAAAATATAGAGCTATTTTTATTTATGTTGATGAGAACAGCATTGAAATAGTATTATTTACGAATCATTACAAGTAAGAACTGTTCATAGGTTAAGATACAACAAAACAGAGTAGCCAATATTGACCTCTACATTAAAGCATGTAAAGAATCTTTTTTATCCCCAAAAGATTTAAAATCAACAAAATTTTAGAACCGTTGTATCTTTATCAGCATATCATCTGTAAGTTTAAATATATCTATGTAGTAAATAAAGTTTTATTGGAGTTTAGTTAAATTTTGATATAATAGATCTACTTAAATACTGGAGTATGTTATGCAAAATATAGCAATACAGGTTCAAGATGACTATGTTCAAGATTTTATAAAGTATGTTAATAATTATAGTCAAAATATTACTATTTCAAAAGATGCAAATTTAGAACTTGATTCTTACTTTTATGATAGGAAGAGAGAACTACAACAAATTAGAGATGATATAAAAAGTGGAAAAAACACATTAATCTCATTTGATGATTTTGAAGATAAAACTAACAAGCTTGAAAAAGAACTTGAAGTTAAATATGCAAATTAAATTCGATATAAAATTTGAAATAAATTTTAATATTATCTTTGAGTATATCGCAAAAGATAAATTATCTGCTTCTAAAAAATTCAAAAAAGAACTATTTGAACAAATTAAAAATCTTCCAAACTTTCCATATAAATTTAGAAAATCATATTATTTTGATGATGAAAAAGTTAGAGATATGACTTTTAAGAGTTATACAATTATTTATGAAGTAGACCTTGACAATAATACAATAGTTATATTAAATATATTTCAAAAGAACAAACCGTTATAGAAGTTCAAACTTTAGAGTCAAATAGCAAAGCACTAATTATAATAGTTGCTTGGGTATATTTTCAGACTACTCCATCAATGAAAGAATAAAACTACATACTAACTATATAATGGAGGAAATAATGTAACAATGATGAAAGCAAGTTTGTCAATAGTATTATGTACTATATTGAAACTTACAATATTAAACAAAGTGTAAAACGAGGACTAGAATATGTTCAACTTCAAAATAGTGGTCAATTAGAGAAAAGAGAATTGAAACATATTTTAGATAAACTATAAAGTTATACCTATTAAATCAGATATTTTGGTTTTTGTTCTAAAAGTAACCAATTTAAATTTATGTTTGTCTCTTTAGAAAAGTAGGCAAGGCTCTCGTATGGTATTTTATTGCGTCTTTTTATAACAGCAAAGTATTGTGGGTTAAGTTTTAGTGAATTTGCTATATCTCTATCTAATATTTTCTCTTTTTGAGTATTTAGAGCAAGTATCTCTTTTACTCTAGCCATAACATCTTTAAAAACTATCATATCTATCCTTATTTTTAGTAAGTCAAATAATAGTATAGTTTCTACAGATTTACTAAAAATATGTTAAATTGTCATATTATAGTATTAAAATTTTTCTGAATCAATCTCTATAACTGTATGAACATTACCTCTTGGGTTAAAATCTGCAATAAGTTTCATAGACTTTGGTTTAAGCTTTTTATATAGAGTATCAAAAATCTCATTTGCTGAATTTTCATGAGATATGTGTCTATACATAAAAGAGTTTATGTAAAGTTTTAGTGCTTTTAACTCTATTACTTTATTTTTAGGTACATAAGATAACTTTAGTGTTGCAAAGTCTGGATAGCCTGAACGAGGACATAAACACATAAACTCTGGTAACTCTATATTAATGGTATAATTCTTTTTATGTTCATTTGCCCAGTAGTTCTCTTTTGAATTTATATCAAATTCTTTTATCTCTTTTTCACCATATTTCATTTAATTTCCTTTAATTGATTGTATCTCTCTATAAGAGCTTGCTCAGATATAGGCTCTGATATACCAAAGCCTTGCATATAATCTATACCAAATTTCTTTAATTGCTCTTTTTGAGAATTATTATCTACCCATTTTGCAATTGTTGTTATATTTAAATCTTTTGACATTTTAACCATAGATTTCAACATTGCTTTTCTATTTACATCATCTATTTTTGTGACAAAGTCTCTATCAAATTGTACTAAATCAAAATTAAAACTTTTCATATATTCTATAGAAGCACTTGAAGATCCAAAGTTATCTATGGCTATTCTTATGCCTTTTGATCTAAATCGATTTAAAGTTTTTAAATACCCACTAAGGTCATGATGTGTTTTTCTCTCATATAGTTCCATTATTATGCGAGATGGATTAATACCACTTTTGCTTAAATATATAAAAAACTCTTTTTGAAACTTATCATCTCTTAGTGAAAATGGAGAAATATTAAATTGAAAAGATATACTCTCATCTATAAGAGGTAGTGTATCTATAATTTGTTTTACGACAATTAAATCATACTCTCTACCTAATCCTAAACGATTAAGTATTGGTAAATAAACCCTAGGAAGTATATTGCCTAATTTAGATGATTTTAATTTTACAGCAACTTCATATATGTCAAACTTATTAGTTTTTGTATTTTGAAGTGGTCTAAAAGAGAGTGTTAATATTTTATTTTTAATAGAATTAACTATCTCTTTCTCAATTTCAGATATCTCTTTTGCATCTTTTATAGCACTAAATCTCTTACTATTTTGAGGGTTTTGTACCTGAGATACCATAAGATCTTTTAAATGTGTAATATCCTCTTCTATATTGTTAGAGATATTTGTAATAATTGAAAAACTACAATTTAAATCTATATTATTTATACTTTTATTATTTTCTACAAATTCTTCAAAAGTATGTTGTATATCTGTACTATACTTATCTATAGCAATAAGAAATTCAGCTCCATATCGTCTAGCTATTAATGAGTTTTTAAAACTATTTCTACTTAAAATACTATCTAGTTTATGAGTTACATTGTAGAGTAATAAGTCTACATCATCTATGCTATAGTTTTCATTAATAGTAGATAAATTTTCTATTGTAAACATAACAAGTGTTTTTGGATTATAAGCTTCTATCTGTGCTATAAATGCTTTTTCATTAAAACCTTGTGTTGTTTGATCTATAAGTGTCTCTTTTGCACTCAGGTCTATTAAAAAATAGATAAAATAAACTGTAATAAATAAAATAGCACCCATTAAGATGCCATCATTTATATCTAATTTAATATGACTATTTTGTAAAAACAGACTAGTAAATACTAAAGATATAAGTATTATAATAGGAACACCAGCTCTAATGGCAAATTTAAATCTACGCCCTCTCTCTAATCTTTCAGATAGTAACATATAGGTTAAACATCCAAATGCTTAACATCTTTAGCATGACTCTCTATGTAATTTCTTCTAGGTTCAACTTCATCACCCATAAATAGTGTAAATGTATCACTAGCTTCTTCTATGTCATCTATTTGTACTTGTAGTAGAGTTCTATTCTCTGGTGTCATAGTTGTCTCCCAAAGTTGTTCAGGGTTCATCTCACCTAGACCTTTGTATCGCTGTATATATGCACCTTTTTTAGCATTTGCCTCAACTTTTGCAAAGAGTTCAAGTAGATCTTTATCTTTTAACTCATCAGTCATATGATCTTGAATTTTTTTATAAATATGTATAGCTTCATTAAAGTGAGGATTTGTAAATAGAACTTCATCTACTATTAACTCTTCAAGCCCATCATTTGTTTGTACAAAGTAGTGAAGAGTATCGTCTGTAATAGTTTTATTTAATATATTGTAACCTAAATTTGCTATAAAATCTTCTAAAGTTTTATTCAGTTGGCTATTTGGAGTTCCTATCATATCTGGATTTTCTATCATATATCTAAGTGCTTCAGGAAGAGCAAACCTCTTCTCTATCTCTTTTAGAGTCATTCTATAGTAAGCTATAAGTTTAAACAACTCTACTAAATCTGCTTGCCCCATAGTTTCACTCTCAATAACAGATATTCCATTTTCTATAATAAAGTCATTTAGAGCTTTGTCATCTTTTAAATAAGTCTCATTTTTACCTTTTTTGTAACGATAAAGAGGTGGTTGAGCTAAATATAAATAACCCTTCTCAATAACAGGTTGTAAAAACCTAAAGAAAAATGTCATAAGTAGAGTTTGTATATGTGAACCATCAACATCAGCATCGGTCATAATGATGATTTTATGGTATCTTAGTTTATCTTCGTTAAACTCATCACCTATACCACAACCAAGAGCTGTTATCATATTTTTAATCTCTTCAGATTTTAAAATCTTCTCTAATCTTGCTTTTTCAACATTAAGTATTTTACCTTTAAGTGGTAGTATTGCTTGAAAAACTCTATCTCTTCCTTGTTTCGCAGAACCTCCAGCAGAGTCCCCTTCCACTAAGTATATTTCAGATATTTCTGGGTCTTTACTTTGACAATCTGCCAACTTACCAGGGAGTGTACCTACACTCATAGAGTCTTTTCTTTTTACAAGATCTTTAGCTCTTTTTGCAGCATCTCTACCTCTAGCGGCTAAAAGAATTTGTCCCATTATTGCTTTAGCTTCAATTGGGTTCTCTTCTAAATATTTATTAAAACTCTCTGAGAAAAACTTTTGTACTAAAGGACGAACATAAGATGAACCTAATTTACCTTTTGTCTGTCCCTCAAACTGAGGTTCTGGAACACGAACAGAGACTATAGATATTAGCCCCTCTTTACAGTCCTCACCAGTTATTTTGGTACCTTTCTCTTTTGCATTTGCATTTTTTGAGATATAAGAGGACATAGAACGCGTTAAGCCAGCTCTAAATCCTGCTTCATGAGTACCTCCATCTGCTGTTTTAATATTATTTACAAAAGATAGAGATTTATCTGAATCAGCATCACAATACATAAGAGCAATATCTATCTCAATATCATCTACTGCACCTTGAAAAAATTGTGCATTTGAGAGAGGCTCTTTTGTATTCATATCTTCTACAAATTGTTTTATACCCCCTTCAAAATGGTAAAGCTCTTTTGTACCATCTCTCTCATCTCTAAAGTCTATTGTTATTTTAGGATTTAAGTAACAAAGCTCTTTAAACCTTTTCATTAAAATCTCTTTTTGAAAAGTTACTGTTTCAGTAAAAATAGTATCATCAGGGAAAAACTCTATTTTAGTACCATGTTTATTAGTTCTATCTGTACTAACTAATGGTGCTGTAGGTATACCTTCTTTAAAACTTTGAGTATGTATCTCTTTATCTTTAAAAACAGTAAGGTGTAAATCTTTTGAGAGAGCATTTACAACAGATACACCAACACCGTGAAGACCTCCAGATACTTTATATGTATCTTTATCAAATTTACCACCAGCATGAAGTACAGTTAATACAACAGTAGCTGCCGATATTTTTTCTGTAGGGTGTTCAGTAACAGGAATACCTCTACCGTTATCTTCTATAATAGCAGAACCATTTTTAGTAAGAGTAACTTTAATGGTGTCACAGTAACCAGCCATAGCCTCATCTATGGAGTTATCAACAACTTCATAAACTAAATGGTGAAGACCTTTTGTAGAGGTGTCACCTATGTACATACCAGGTCGTTTTCTTACTGCTTCAAGTCCTTTTAGAACTTTAATGTTACTAGCACCATATTCTGCCATAAAATACTCCAATTTTGATGTTAAATAGTATATATTTTATCTAAAATTAGCTTATATATGGGAGTTTAGAGGGTAATGATTAATAGAGGGGTGTTCTTATGAAAATTTATACCCTACACCCCAAACAGGTTTAAAGTAATTTTGCTCATTTTGAGGGTCTATTTTATTTTTAAGACGATTAATAGCAACATTAACTGCATTATCATTTACACCGTCTCCATCTGTACCCCAAACCTCATCTCTCAAGTAGTCTCGTGTTATAGCCTTATCTATATTTTCTATAAATATCTTTAAGAGTTTAAACTCTCTATGAGTTAGAGATATATTTTTATTTTCTATGGTAAGAGTTTTTTCATTGGTATCTAGTAGAAGGTTTTTATGTTTTAAATATTTTTGTTTACTAAGTAAACCTGAGCGTCTAAGAAGTGCTTTTACTCTAAGCTTTAACTCTTTAGGGTTAAAAGGTTTTGTTATGTAGTCATCTGCTCCAGCATCAAAGCCCTCTTCAAGGTCTCTGTCTTGATCTTTTGCTGTTAAAAATATAACTGGTATAGAGTAGCCAATATCTCTTAGGTAACTTACAAATTCACTACCCTCCATACCAGGTAAGTTTCTATCTACAATCATAAGAGAAGGTCTCTCCTCTTCTAAAAATTGTTCTACATTTTCAGTAGATAAGAAACCAGTAACACTATAGTCTTCAGATAGAAGATGATACTCCACTAACTCTAAAATATCCTCTTCATCTTCTATAATAACTATCTCTATATTTTTATTTTTCATAGCTTAAGCAGATACACCTTTAATAATGAAAAATATAATTGCCGATAGTGTAGCTGCGGCAGGAACTGTAATAATCCAAGCTGCAATAATTTTTTTAACCATACCTCTTTTTACATAGTTCTCACGAAGTGATTTTTTAAGACTTTTAACTTTCTTCTTTTTGTACTTAACTTGACTAATAAGTTCAACTTGTCTCTTATAGTCATCATTACTTTTAAGATTTTCAAGCTCTCTCTTTAAAGCTACATGTTCATCTATAGCCTCTTGAAGTTTTAAATGTTTCTCTCCAGCTGAAGATCTATCTAACCACTCTCTTAAAAAACCAACACCAAACACAGCACCAACAGCAATATGTGTAGATGAAACAGGTAATCCTAACTGAGATGCAATTACCACAGTAATAGCAGCTGCCATCATAATGGAAAATGCTCTCATTTGATCTAACTCTGTAATCTCTGAACCAACTGTCTTAATAAGTCTAGGACCAAATAGTGCTAAACCAACAGATATACCAACACCACCAACAACCATAACCCATAGAGGAATAGCAACTTTAGTAGATACAGCTGTATTTGTTAAAGCATCATAAACAGCAGCTAAAGGACCTACAGCATTTGCAACATCATTTGCACCATGAGCAAAACTTAAAAGTATAGCTGCAAACACTAGTGGAATTGTAAAAAGAAGGTTAATAGAGTCTCTACTATCTTCCATTCCAAGAATCTTTTTTGCTATTCTAGGTTTTACAACAGTATATGTAATACCTGCTCCAATAAGACCAAATATAAGTGCTATAACAATACTAGGTTTTTTAGTTTGTGGTAAAAAAGATAACACATCAACAATGGTAGGCCAAACTTTTTTAAGACCTTTTATTGTCAAGTAAGTTATAAATGCTGCTGCCATTATGGCTACTAAAATAGGTACTACTTTTTTAGCTGCTGCTAACTTATCTTCCTTATATACAATTTGAGATTTAATAACATAAAGAAACGATGCTGCAATAACACCACCTAAAACAGGAGAAATAACCCAAGAAGCAGCTATTTTACCCATAGTCCCCCAAGAGACAATAGCAAAACCACCAGCAGCTATACCACCACCTAGAACTCCACCTACTATTGAGTGTGTTGTTGATACAGGGGCTTTAAGCCAAGTTGCAAGATTTAACCACAATGCAGCCGATAGTAGTGCTGCTGACATAGCATAGACAAATATCATAGGGTCATCACCAAAAGCAGCAGGATCAATAATGCCTTTTTTAATAGTTCCTACAACATCTCCACCTGCTATTAATGCACCAGAAAGCTCAAATATAGAAGCTATTATTATAGCTCCTCCAATGGTAATGGCACCTGAACCAACAGCAGGTCCAACATTGTTAGCAACATCATTTGCTCCAATGTTCATAGCCATATAAGCACCAAATACAGCTGCCATGACTAAGAAAGCACCATGTGTTGAGTTTCCAATAAGACTATTTGCATAGAAAGCTACAGCAACTGCAAAACCTGCCCCTAAAAACATTTTTATTGTGTTATTCATCTCTTACCTTTTTGTAAAGTTTTATATTATTACCAGTTAACTTCTGCTGTTAACATAATAGCATCTGTTTGGGTCTCACCATCAATATCTTCACCAAGGTAGTTAGCTATAAACTCAACATTACTATTGTACTTATATGCAACACCTGCTATTGTTCTCTCTTTTTCATCACCAGAGTCTAACTCAAAGTTATCATATCTACCTATAAGATTCCATCTCTCCATAAATCTTACTTCAGCATTTACTGAGTAACCACTTCCAGCATACTCACTATGTGCATCTTCTGTCTCTATATACTGAGCAGCTACTAAAAATAGTGGTTGATTATATACAGCGTGAATACCATACCAATTTAAGTCTTCACCCTTATGGCTATTGCTCTGTTCATTCCACTGACCCAAAAATGAAACATTTGCATAAGTATACTTCTTCTTAGCTTTATGTGTACCACTACCAATAATATGACCTGTAAGTCTCCACTCTGCACTTAAACCCTCTCCACTCTCTATGCCATGGTAACCTTCTCCATTAAATAGCCCTAACTCAGATGAAAAATATTTTGTTTTTGTTTTAAAATTAACACCAAGATCAGATGAGTTTGTTAAGTGAGCTCCATTATGTGCTTCTACAAATACTTTAGAGATAGATCTATAGTTCCAACCACCATGCTCTTCATTATCAATCCAAGGTCTATGAACTTGACCTAATTCAACACCTGTAAATGGTAAAATATTGTCTAAGTAAAGGTAAGCATACTTAAGTCTAACTTCCCAGCTACCAGAGTCTTTTGCTGAAGTATCATCACTATATTTGTTTTGAAATGTATCAAGAGTAATTCTAAAGTAATCTTTAGAGTCTTCACCAAAATAACCTTTTACCTGAAAGTAGTTTCTTCTAGTCTCAAATTTATTTTCTCTATCATCCCCTGCATTATCACTTACAAAACCAAGGTAGTGTTTACCAGAAAATTTAAGTACAGGTACCTTAGACTTTACTACTGTAGCTTTTGTAAATTTCTCTACATGAGCTGTTGTTACATCTGATTTTACTAAAGGAGTTGTTTTTTTATGTATTTTATGTATATGTTTTTTATGTGTAGATTTTTGGGAAGCTATTTTTTTATGTTTACTCTGAGTTGCTTTAAGTTGCTTATTCTCTTTTTCTAATAGAGCTAAACGCTGATTCATCTGCTTCATCATAGCCTTTAACTCTGCTATGTCTGAAGTTGCATCTGCTTGTGAGACTGTTACCATAGTAGCTACAGCTACTGCTGAAAGTAGAATTTTTTTCATTTTCTTCCTTGATTATGTTTAATACTGAAAGTATAGAAAAAAATAGTTACAAAATTATTACAAGATTACTCTTCTTCATATATGTTAAACTTAGCACCTTTTGAACTTAAATACTCAAGCATCTTTTTCTGACCCAATTTCTTAGCATAATCTTTAGGAGCCATACCTACTTTATCGGCTTGATTTACATCTCCACCTCTATCTAAGAGTAGTTTCATCATATCAATATCAGAAAAACAAGCTGCTAACATAACAGGTGTTATGCCACTTTTTCTTTTACTACTATTGAGTTCAAAACCATTATCTAAACAGAACTCTATAACATCTTTGCGTTTAAATTTTATAGCCATATCAAGAGCCGATATACCATCAATATCAACAGCATTTATATCTACACCATTTTGAATCATATATATTAACATATCCATAGAGGCATATTTTCGTATGGCATAAAAAAATGGACTTATCTCATCATAATCTTCAAGTTCATACTCTTCGCCTATAAAGATCACTTTATTTAAATCAACACCACTCTTTACAAGTGATTTAAGTTTGGCAATGGAATCATTCTCTATAGCTTGGGTTAATTCATTCATAGTATTAATTTGAAGCAAAAGGGTTCATTCCACCCATCATTCCCATAGCTTGAGATTTTTTATTATCTTCTACCATCTTATTGGCATCATTTATAGCTGAAATAAGTAATATCTGTAGAGAGCTTTTATCATCAAGTAGAGAATCATCTATATTTATGTCTATAGTCTCACCTGAGCCATTTACCTTAACTTCAACAAGTCCACCACCTGCTTTTGCAGTAAACTCAATGTTTTTAGCTTGTTCTTGTATCTCATTTGCTTTTTGTTGCATCTGTCCAATCATATCGGACATTTTGCTCATGTCTAAACCTTCAAACATCTATTTTAAACCTTCAAACTCTTGTGCTATGCTATTGTCATCTTCTAAAATGACAATTTTAGGCAGATGCTTATCTGCCTCCTCTTCACTCATACTTGCATATGCAATTATAATAATCTTATCACCCTTATGCACTTTTCTAGCAGCCGCACCATTGAGGCAAATATCTCTTTTTCCTCTTTGACCTTCTATAATGTAAGTGGAAAATCTCTCACCATTGTTATTGTTAACAATATCTACTTTTTGTCCAACTCTCATACTAGCAGCATCTAAAAGATCTTGGTCTATCGTAATAGAACCAACATAGTTCAAATTTGCATCGGTTACAGTTGCTCTATGAAGTTTAGAATAAAGCATAGTAATGTTCATAATTGTTCCTATTTTCTTAAATAAATTAGGTAAATTATACCATAACTATCTTGCCATTTGAGATGGTGGTACTGGTTCACCCCACATCTCATCGGCTATAATAAATTCATTTACAACATTTCCACCAATAATATGCTCTTCAACAATTCTGTCAATTTTCTCTTTTGTTAAACCTACATACATCGTATGACCAGGCTCTACAAGCATTACTGGACCCTGCTGACATCTATTTAGACAACCTGTCTGAATAGGTTGAACTGTTCCTATAATACCTTTCATCATCAAAGATTGTGCTAAGTGTTGAAATATCTCTTGGGACTCTGGATTATTTTGACTAACGCAAGATGGTTTTGGCATCCCTGGAGGTGCTGACTGCTGACATTTAAATATGTAAAACGCTGGTTGTGGTACACCTTGTATCATTACTATTCCTTTAATTAAGAGTATTTTACTCTGATTTATATCGTATTCTATCTAAATTTTCTTAATGAAATAAGTATTAACAATTATAAAGTAAGTTTTGAAAAGTATGTTAGTAGTAAAAAGTAGAATTGCAGAGCAAAAAGCTCTACAATTGAGTAGACTAGAGTCTTGACTCGTATCTTCTAAGCATGAAGAGTTTTTTAAGGATCTTTTTGCGAGTTGCAATTTTCTCTTTTTTGTTCTTCTCTGTTTGAGTTTCAAAATGTTGTCTAGCTCTTGCTTCAGTAACGATTAGGTTTCTGTCACATTGTCTTTTGAACTTTCTGTACGCATCATCAAATGAATCGCGTGAAGTTAATTTAATTCCTGGCATCGAAAAGCACCCCCTTCCTGTTTAAAATTACTCCGATTAAATATCGAAATGGAAACAAAGTGGTGGATTATATCTAAATAAAATTATAGTAAGGTAAGATGGTATAGATTAATTTCTATTATAAATTAAATTATTTTAAAAAACAGGGATAGATAGTATTATCTTTATCTTTTTGTAATTTAACAGAAGATATTTTATCAAATTTCATAGCTTCACTAGCCTCATTTAAAGCTTCTATAGATTCCAGCAAACATGCTATATGAAATAAATATATCATTATAAATAAAAAGAGCCTCTAGTAAAGCTGTCTTCCCAATATTATTTTCACCACTAATAATATTTACTTGACTCAGATTCTCTAGTTTTAGATTTTGAAAACTTTTATATTTTACTATTTCTATATCTTTTATCATGACTATTTCCAACTTTTCTTTTATTGTTATGATTATAGCATAAAGCACTTATCTACTATTAGAAATCTTCAAAAACCAAAAAAAAGAGTTTTTTAGGTAACTTCGTATTTAAATTTTTTCTAAGATATAACTACAAGTTATTTTAAAAAATTGATAAATAGTAGTAAATATACTATAATATGGTATATTAATAAAATAGGAAAATAGTATGGTTAAATATGCACAAAATGAACTTTTCTCTATGAATACATTTTCTGAAAAAATAAGTACTCTTTTGATTGCTATAAAAGAGCATAGTTTAGAAAAAATTGGTATTTTAAGAGACAATAGTTTGGAAGTAGTTGTACTCTCAGCAAAAGAGTATGAGAGACTTAAAAAAATAGAAGAAGAGAGAGAAGAGCCAAAGTGGAGTTATTGGAGAGATGAAGAGTTAAATAACTTTGGTAAAATTGCTATTGGATTAAGTCATCATAATTATGACAATGAAGATTACTCAAAATGGTAGGAAGCATCTATTTTATAGAGATGCCATATAGTAACTTTAAAGAGTTTAAGGGACGACCTATTTTAGTATTTCAAAAGATTGATAAAAATGATTTACTTATATTGCCATTGACAACAAATATGAAAAGAGATGGTATTGTAGTAACTAAAGATGATTTGAAAAAAGGTTCACTCAAAAAAGACTCTATTGTCATCGTACCTAAACTTACAGCTATAGATATTTCTCTAATCAAAGAAGAGAACTTTATAGCTAGACTAAAAACAAAGAAAATTGAAGAAATTTCAAAAGATATATGCTTAAAGTTTGAATGTTAACTCAACATCATCAAACTAAAAAAAGACAACCATCTTACTTTACCTTCACGCATTTATATGTGTAGTCTAACATAGCATTCTCTTTAGTCAATTTAATTTTAGAGGGGGAATATTTACCCTCTAATTTTTAGTCCTTTTTAATCTCTTCTTGAATAATTTTTACAAGTTGTTCAATAGGTATATTTTCAATGCTATTTTTTTCATATATTTCTACAAGGTAGACAATATTATTTTCATCTATATAATAGGTGATTACTCTAAAACCACCTCTTTTTCCAATATTTTTACTAGAATTTGCTATTCTAATTTTATACATATCATTACCTAAAAAAGTACCTGTAGTAGGGTCTTTTTCCAATAATTTCACAAGTGCTTGAATATCTTTAGCAAGGTTTTTATTTTTCTTATGCAGTTTTTTAATTTTTCTATAAAAATTTGGTATGTACTCTATTTTAGTCATTGGCTAATTCTTTAAATAACTCCTCAACTGGTTTTGCATTTTTGATAGCATCACCACTAGCAATATCTTTCATAGCTGTTCTAAAACTGTTTAACACTTCTTCTTCTGTCTCTCTTGTTTCTATTTTAAAAGAGACACCTTGAAACTTAGAAGCAAAGATTTTAAATGCTTCTAATATATCTTGACTTTTATCATCAATAGTTAATGTCATTGTAGTCATAATTAACTCCATTATTTTATAAAATATTAGTATATCAAGTTTTAGTAAAAAATCAAACTTTTGTTAGTTATGATATTTCCTAAAAAATATACTAGTATTTAGAATATTTTACTTTACCTTCACGCATTTATATGTATAGTCTAACATAGCATTCTCTTTAGTCAATTTAATTTTAGATGTTTCACATTGGCTTTTAGAAGAGAAGGTTTGACCTCGGCTATGTTGGTTACCGTATTTGAAGATGCTTAAAAAATGAGGAACTTCTACTTTTTGAGTAGTACCCTCTGCTCTTATTTGAGTACATAACTCTTTGTTTCCATAAGGTACACCTACAAGCTCATCACCATCTTTTTCTAACTCTATGTTACATTGATTTGGTATTTTTCCAAAAGATATGCTTCCTGATTTACCTACCACTCTCTTACCCAAAGCATACTCTTTAATGCTAACACGAGAAAACAGAGGAGACAATTCACTACAAGAAAACTGCTCTTCATTAGGCTGATACAACTTCACATACAGACCATGGTACTCCCCAAAACTAACAACACAAGTAGTCATAGGCACAGAAATACTACTATTGGTTGCACTATCAGACACATCATAAGCCGACAAATTCCCCTCATTACTTGCAAAAACCAACAATGAAAACAGTAAAAATGTAAATATATTTTTGATAACTACTCCTCCTCTAAAAGGTATTTTTTCGTTATAAGTATATCTAAGATTAGATATTTTTATTCATAAGAAGATATGGCATTTGATTAAATACAACACCACAATCAAAATATGAAATAAAAAAAATCCATTTATAAATTAAATTGTTCAACCTATGCAATTTGATTTATTTATGATATACTACTAAATAATGATAAATTAACTATTTAATAAGGTGGAATTATGAAAAAAGAGTTACTTTTAGTTTTAATGCTTTCTTTTGGGTCTAGTGTATTAAGTGCAGACAATAATAAGACTATATCTTCTTCTGAAAAGAATGCAACAAAAAGAGCAAATGCACAGTTAAAGAAACAACAAGAGAGAGAAGAAAAGTTTGCAAGAGAACAGACTTTCTATATGGGGAAAAATCATGACTTATCTTATGCAGAGATAAATCCTGATTCTATTGATTCAGTTCCTCTAATAGAACCAGACTATGATTTTGATATGGATGATGTTTACGATTAAAATAGTATCATAAATAGTTTTCGCTATAATTCGCATAATTATACATTTAACGAAATACGCAAGGACAATTTATGGGACAAACTATAACAGAGAAAATCTTTTCAGAACATGCAGGAAAAAAAGTAGAAGCTGGTGAGATAGTAAGAGTAGATATTGATATGATTATTGGTAATGACATAACTACTCCCATATCTATAAGAGCATTTGAAGAGAGTGGAGCTGAAAAATTAGCAAAACCAGATAACTTCTGTATTGTTATGGATCACTACATTCCAGCTAAAGATATTGGTTCAGCAAATCAAGCAAAGATAAGTAGAGAATTTGCATATAAGCATAATCTTAAAAACTTTTTTGATGAAAAAGATATGGGCATAGAACATGCTCTACTTCCTGAAAAAGGACTTGTTATTCCTGGTGATGTTATTATTGGTGCAGATTCTCATACTTGTACTCACGGTGCATTGGGTGCATTCTCAACAGGTATGGGTTCTACAGATTTATCGTTTGCTATGATTACTGGTGGTAACTGGTTTAAAGTTCCAGAGACTATAAAAGTAGAACTTAAAGGTAAACCAGCAGAGCATATTTACGGTAAAGACATCATACTAGAGCTTATAAGAATGATAGGTGTTGATGGAGCATTATATAAAGCCATTGAGTTTACAGGTGATGCAATACAACACTTAAATATGGCAGATAGATTTTCCATCTCAAATATGGTTATAGAAGCAGGGGCTAAAAACGGCATATTTGCTGTAGATGATATAACTACTACTTACCTAGCTGAGAGAGCAGAAGCAAATGGTGGACTTAGAGCAGAGCCAAAAGTTCACTACTCTGATGCAGATGCTACTTACTGCCAAACATTAACCATAGATACTTCAAAACTATCTCCTGTTATAGCTTATCCTTTCTTACCAGAAAATGGAAAGTCTGTAGAGACAGCTGTAGCAGATGACATTAAAATAGACCAAGTTATGATAGGCTCTTGTACAAATGGACGCATAGAAGACTTAAGAGTAGCTGCTAAAATTGTAGAGGGAAAAAGAGTAGCAAGACACACTAGAATGATAGTTACTCCAGGGACTCAAAAGATTTTTCTTCAGGCACAAAAAGAGGGTTTAATGGAGATTCTTATAAATGCTGGGGCTGTTGTCTCTAACCCAACTTGTGGGGCATGTCTTGGTGGATATATGGGTATCTTAGGCGATGGTGAGAGATGTGTAGCAACAACTAACCGTAACTTTGTAGGTAGAATGGGTGCTAGAACATCTGAAATTTACCTTGCAAACTCTGCTGTAGCAGCTGCATCAGCTATTGCTGGGAAGATTGTAGACCCTAGAGATATATAACTAGTGTAAATTATATATAAAATTATGTCAAAAGTACCTACTTTTACATAAACTTCATATAATTTCGCTACAATCCAATATGACACAAAATACAGCATTAGACATATTAAAATCGGGTGAAAACTGTTTCTTAACAGGTTCAGCAGGGACAGGCAAAACATATCTTTTAAATCAGTATATCTCATATTTACAAGAGAGAAAAATAAACCCTGTTGTTACTGCACCCACAGGCATAGCAGCATCTCACTTAAATGGTCAAACTATCCACTCCTACTTTGCCATTGGTATTAGAGATAGCATAGACAACTCTTTTCTTAAATCACTATCTGCCAAAAAACATATAATTAAACGATTTGAAGCTCTAAAAGTACTCATAATTGATGAAATTTCTATGGTATCACCTGAACTATTTGACATGATAGATGAAATATTGAGAGCCTTTAAAGAGCCTTTTGCTCCATTTGGAGGTGTACAAGTAATTGTTTGTGGTGATTTCTTTCAACTACCCCCTGTCTCAAGAGAACCCAAAGAGAAACGCTTTGCATGGCAAGCAAATGCTTGGAGAGAGTTAAACTTCAGCTCTTGCTACCTTCAAACTAAATTTAGACAAGATGATGACCGACTCATAACTCTACTTGATGACATACGAGTGGGTAACATATCTAAAGAGTCTTACGAGCTTATAGATGAGAGAATATCTACTGATATGAAGATTGATTATAACCCTACAAAACTCTACACTCATAACATAGATGTAGATAGAGTAAACAGACAAGAGTTAGAAAAATTAGAAGGTAAAGAGTACACTTTTGAACATACTGCAAAAGGTGTTCAAAGAGCTGTTGATAAAATATTTTCTATGTCTCTAGTAGATGAAGAGTTAACTCTAAAAAAAGATGCTGTTGTAATATTTATAAAAAACAATCCAGAGGGTAAGTACATAAATGGAACAACTGGAGTTGTAACAGGTTTTGAAAAGAGTAGTGGATTACCTTTTGTAAAAACTGCAAATGGAGACCACCTTAAAGTAGAGGCTGAAGAGTGGTCATTAGAGGATGATCAAGGTAAAAAAGTAGCTACAGTAGAACAACTACCACTTCGTTTGGCTTGGGCTATAACTGTTCATAAATCACAAGGTATGACCCTTGATGCTGCTCAAATAGATTTGAGTAAAACATTTGAGATGGGGCAAGGTTATGTAGCACTATCTCGTGTTAAAAATAGCTCAGGGTTAAAACTTTTAGGCATAAATGATATGGCATTAAGTGTTGACCCACTCACCATAAGAGTAGATGAGAAGATAAAACAAGCTTCCTTAAAAGCTTCAAAAGAGTTAGAGACTCTAAAAAATATAGAAAAAATTCACCGTTCACACATAAAAGATTTGGGTGGTACAAATAATGAGAATGAGATTGCAAGAGTTCGTACAACAATAAATAGTAAAAAAAGAGCAGAGGTTGAGAGTAAACTCCCTACTCATTTAAAGACAAAAAAACTTTTAAAAGAAGTTAAAAACTTAAAAGATCTTGCAAAAATGAGAGGCTCTACAAAAGGGACTATTATAACTCATTTAGAAAAAATAAAGAGTGAAGATAAAACTATTGACTTAGAGAAATTTAAACCAAATAAAAAGCTATATAAACTAGTAGTAAATACATTAGAAGAGTTACAAGAAGAGAGTAGCCAAACACTATATACTGATGAAGGAAAAATAAAACGCAAAGTTATATTTGATGCTTTAAGTGGAGATGTATCTTATGATGATATACAATTAGTTTTACTATATTATAAAAAATGAGGAATATATGAAAAAAATAATACTATTTGATTTGGATGGGACATTAATAGACTCAACTGAAGCTATACTTGATGGTTTTGAAGTGGCTTTTAAGACATTTAATATGCCAGTACCAAAAGCAGAGTTGATAAAGGCTGAAATAGGCTATCCTTTAGATGTTATGTTTAGTACTTTAGGTGTAGAGTCATCAAAAGTTTGGGACTTTGTAGATGCTTATAAAATGCACTATAGAAAAATATCTTGTCAAAAAACCATTCTGCTACCACATGCAAAAGAGGCTGTTGAGTTAGCAAGTAGACATGCCCTACTAGGTGTAGTAACAACAAAAACAGCAAAGTATTCCATAGAATTACTAGAGTATATGGGTCTTATGAAGTACTTTAAAGTACTCATAGGTAGAGAAGATGTAGAAAATCCTAAACCACATCCAGAACCTATTGAGAAAGCTATTGAAAGGTTACCATTGGTTACAGATGGTATTTGGATGATAGGAGATACCTGCATGGATATGAATGCCGCAAAATCTGCAAACATTGATTATGTGGGGGTTAGCTGTGGCTATGGTAGTGAAGAATCATTAAAAAAATGTACTGATAACCTATATCAAAATTCTTTAGAAGCTGTATCATTTATTGTAAAGATATAGCATTGACTTAGAAATGTCATTATTTCAACACATCTTAAGAGTCTGATGATTACAATTACCTCATAATTGATGAAGAATTCTATAGAGGAGAAATTATGACAGAAATTAGATGGCACAGCCGTGCTGGTCAAGGTGCGGTATCTGGTGCTAAAGGTTTAGGTGATGTTGTTGCTACAACAGGGAAAGAAGTTCAAGCATTTGCACTTTATGGTTCTGCAAAAAGAGGAGCAGCACTAAGAGCCTATAACAGAATCTCTGATGAGCAAATATTTAACCATGCAAAATTTATGAATCCAGACTTTGTTTTGGTTATCGATCCTGCATTAGCATTTTCAGATAATATTACTGAAAATGAAGCTGAGAACACACAATATATTATTACTACACATCTTAGTAAAGAAGAATTAATAGCTGGTATCCCTGCACTTCAAGGTAAAGAGGATAGAGTTTCTGTACTAGATTGTGTTCAAATATCTTTAGATACTATTGGTAGATCAATGCCAAATTCACCTATGCTTGGAGCTTTTGTTAAAAAGTCGGGTATGTTTGAACTTGATTATTTCCTTGAAAATATGAAAAGAGTACTTAAGAAGTTCCCACAAAAAATCATTGATGCTAATATGGATGCTATTACTAGAGCATACAACGAAGTTAAGTAGAGAGGAAATAAAATGCAAGATTTAAATTTATTGGCACAAGACAATAGAGGACAGAGTCAACTTGAAAATAGTAGTGGACTTGTCGGTTGGGATGATATAACACAAGGAACTATTCTTACTTCATTTGAGGGTGATGCAACAGAAATTGTAAATCAAAAATCTGAAGAGAGAATGTACTCTAATTTTAACTCTTATACAGCAACAGTTGCATCTTGGAGAATTGAAAAGCCAGTATTTAACAGAGATATATGTATAGATTGTCAAAACTGTTGGGTATGGTGTCCAGATACATCAATAATGTCAAGAGATAAGCAGATGCTAGGAATTGACTATGACCACTGTAAAGGTTGTGGTGTTTGTATGGAAGTTTGTCCTACAAATCCAAAATCACTACTTATGTTTGGTGAGAATACACCACTTGAAGATGCACTCTCTGCTTGGCCAGAGAAAAAGAAAAAAGAGAAGTAAGGAACTGTAATGGCAGAAAAATATGATTTAAATGAGAGAGAAGTTTGGGATGGTAACTTTGCTGCTTCTCAAGCGTTAAGACAAGCAGAGGTTGATGTTGTTGCTGCGTACCCTATTACGCCTTCTACACCTATTGTTGAAAATTATGGTTCATATGTTGCAAATGGCTATGTTGATGGTGAGTTTGTAATGGTTGAATCAGAGCATGCAGCAATGTCAGGATGTGTTGGTGCATCTGCAGCTGGTGGTCGTGTTGCAACTGCAACATCTTCTCAAGGTTTTGCACTTATGGCTGAAGTACTCTATCAGGCATCTGGTATGAGACTACCAATAGTACTAAATGTAGTTAACAGAGCATTAGCTTCTCCTCTTAATGTAAGTGGAGATCATAGCGATATGTATCTTGGTCGTGATTCAGGTTGGATTCAAATGGATGCATTTAATGCTCAAGAGGCGTATGACCTTACATTATGTGCATTTAAAATTGCAGAAAATCATTCAGTAAGATTACCTGTTATGATGCATCAAGATGGTTTTACTACTTCACATACAGCACAAAATGTTTACCCTTTAGCAGATGAAGTTGCTTCAGAGTTTATTGGTAAAATTGTACCTGTAGATGATATGCTTGATTTTACTCGTCCTGTAACTTATGGTGCACAGACAGAGTCAGATTGGCACTTTGAACATAAAGCAAAACAGCATAAAGCACTAATGGATTCTCGTCCAGTTATTGATGAAGTTTATGCTGAATTTGAAAAAATTACAGGTAGAAAATATAAAAGAGTAGAGTCTTATCTAATGGAAGATGCAGATGTTGCTATTGTAGCACTTGGAACAACTGTTGAGACTGCAAGAGTAGCTGCTCAACAACTTAGAGAAGAAGAGGGAATTAAAGCAGGTGTAGTAGCAATAAGATGCTTTAGACCTTTCCCATTTGATCAAGTTAGAGAAGCACTTGAAAATGTAAAATGTATCTCAATACTAGATAGATCATCACCAGCAGGTGCAATGGGTGCATTCTTTAATGAAGTATCAGCAGCACTATATACTACATCAAGTAGACCACTTGTAACAAACTTTATTTATGGTCTTGGTGGGCGTGATTTTTCAATAGATGAAGCAAAAAGAATTTTTAAAGAGCAACAAGCACATGCTGATGCTGGTTATATTACAACAGATATCCAACAGTTCTCTGGACTTAGAGGTCCAAACCTTGGATTTTTTCAGACAAAAAGGGGTTAATCGATGGCAATTACATCAATAAAAAACTTAAAAGAGTTTTCAACAAACAATGACAGATTTGAGGGTGCACACACTCTCTGTCCTGGATGTGCTCACTCTATGATTGTTAGAGAGCTTATGAACTGTACAGATGATAATCTTGTAATTTCTTCAAATACAGGTTGTCTTGAAGTATCTACAGCTGTATATCCATTTACATCTTGGGATACATCTTGGATTCATATTGGTTTTGAGAATGCTGCAACAGCAGTTACTGGTGCAGAAGTTATGCACAAAGTAAGAAAGAAAAAAGGTACTCTTCCTAACAATGATGCACCAGTAAAATTTGTTGCATTTGGTGGAGATGGTTCTACATTTGATATTGGTTTCCAATGGTTAAGTGGTGCTATGGAGAGAGGTCATGACTTTACATACATCTGTCTTGATAATGAGAACTATGCAAATACAGGTGGACAGAGATCATCAGCTACACCAATAGGGGCACATACATCAACAGCTCAAGCTGGTAGTCACTCTTATGGTAAAAAGCAAAAGAAAAAAGATATTGTTTCAATTATGGCTGCTCACGGTTCTCCTTATGTTGCACAACTAGCTCCAAACAAATGGAAGTCTATGGCTAAAGGTTTTCAAAAAGCACTAGAGACTGAGGGACCTTGTTTTATTAACACAGTTTCTCCTTGTACAACAGAGTGGAAGTTTGATCCTAAAGATACTATTTTACTTACAGACTTAGCAACTGATACTTTAATGTTCCCTATCTATGAAATTATTGATAGTCATGAACTTAATATTCTTTATAGACCAAAAAACATTTTAAAAGTAGAAGATTATCTTGGAGCTCAAGGGCGTTATAAACATCTATTTAAACCTGAAAACAGACATGTTATTGAAGAGATTCAACAAGGCATCGATAAAAACTGGGATATGTTACAAAGAAGAGAAGAGGCTAGAATATAGTTCTTCCTCTCTTTTAGTTAAACGGATTAACCTCCGTTTAACTTATAAAAACTACGCTAAATACACTTACTAGCAATAAACTTCAACTGCTCTTCCAAAGAGTACTTTTCAACATCTACAACAACATCAGCCAATTTCTTATATGCTTTTTCACGCTCTTTGTAGAGTTTTTTAGCCTCTTTTTCTTTAGAAAATAGTGGTCTTTTCTCCAACTTAGCTTTAGAGTTTTTTGCTGTTTTAAGACGATTGTGTATCCACTCAAAAGAGGCATCTAACAATACAACTGTACCTAGTTTTTTTAGATTATCTACCTTGTAGAAACCACCTCCACATGAAATAAATGTATTTTCTACACAAGACTCAATCCAATTTGCAGTCTCTTGTTCCAAATTTCTAAAATAAGCTTCACCCTTTTTTTCAAATATTTTTTTAATCTCTTTATTCTCTTTTGATTCTATTAAATCATCAGTATCAATAATATAAGCACCATATTTTTTAGCAAAAGCTCTAGCTGTTGTGCCTTTACCTACACCCATAAAACCTATTAAAATTATATTTTTTTTCATTATCTATTCCACATATATTTATTTGATACAATTATAGCATAGAGTATGCTAAACCTTTATAGTTTGCCACTTATCACCATTAAATCTTAACCATAATCCTGTTGCTTTTACAAAAGTATCAGTAATCATAGCTAAGTAGACAAATAGTATATTTTCAAAATACCAAGATAGTAAAAATGCTGGTATAATTCGTACAAACCAAAGAGAAATTAAATTCATCTTCATAGTCCATCTACTATCTCCTGCTCCTCTTAATGCACCTGAGAGTACAAAGTTAAAGGCTAATGGTATTTGAGATACTCCTACTATTTTTAAGTACAGAGATGCTTGCTCTATAGTTGCTAAATCATTTGTAAAAAACTCTACAATATACTCTGGTGTAAATATCATAAAAAACGATAGAAAAAACATAAAACCTGATGTATATTTAAGTACTAAAAAAACATCCTCTTTTGCTTGTTTAGGTCTTTTAGCACCAAGCCCTTGCCCCATAAGTGCCATAGCAGCTATAGTAAAACCAATACCAGGCATAAAAGCTAAACCCTCTACTCTTAAACCAATTTGATAACCTGCTAGCACAGCCGTACCATAATGAGCTATAACTACAGTAAATAACATAAATGAACCAAATGTTAAAGAGCGTTCTATAGATGCAGGTATACCTACTTTTAATGCTCTTGCTAATAAACTCTTTGAGTAGTGCCAACCTGCTATGTATGGTGTTTTATTTTTAACATATAAAAATAGATAAACCATAAACTCTAAAATATTTACTATAACTGTACCTACAGCAGCACCTAGCACACCTAACTCCAAAAAGCCATAGTGTCCAAAAATAAGTAGATAGTTTAAAATAACATTTAATAAAATAGAAAACATTTTTATTTTCATAGGAGTAGTTGTATCACCAGCAGAATTTAAAGCAGATACAAAAACAAGCTTTACAAAAATAAAAGGCATCATCCAAGTTAGCATTTGAACATAACTTTCACCTAAAGAGACCACCTCTGAAGCAGTACCAAACCAACTATATATATTTGAAGCAAAAAAATACCAAATAAACATAGTAGGGATACTAAGTTTAAAAGCAAATCTTAAAAGTGTAGATAGCCCTATAGATGCTCTAGTCATCTGTTTTGCACCTACAAACCTAGAGAGTAGTGCCGATGTTCCTACATGTAAAACTGTAAGAATAGCAAAAACTAACATAAGCGACTGTAGACCAAGCCCAACAGCAGCAACAGCAAAAGCTGAAATAGTACCAACCATTATAAGATCAGTTACTACTTGTAACATATCAAGTAGAGAGTTTGTAGCAGCAGGTAGAGAGAGTCTTAGTATTTTTTGGTGTTTAACAGGAAAATATTTTAACATTAATATTCCTAATTTACTAACTGTAACAAATGAGCATAGAGAAAAACAATAATAATTGAACCCCAACCCATGAGCCATCCAACAGCACGAAGTCGTTTCTCTTCTTTAAACATATTTCTTGTTTTATACATTACAATAGAGTAGACTATGAGTGTAATAACCTCAGGAAGATAAGTCATAAAGGTTAATCCACTTTTTTCAATAGCCATTTTTACTGCTATAAAAGAGGCATATATAAATCCATAAACTACAAATACCATAAGCACTTGTAGTATTGTAAACATAACTAGTGCAGCTCTATCGTTACTCTCATCACTATAATACATTATTTTAAAACTTTCAAAATAGCTTTAGATAGTACCTCTTTTTCAAGGATATAAATTTTATTAGAGTACTCTGTAAGAGTTAAATTATCTTTTTTAATAGACTCTTGTTCTATTATCTCTCCATCATCTAACTTAGAAGTAACAAAGTGAACAGTTACCCCACCACTAGAAAACTCATCTTCATAACTTCTCTCTATAGCATGTAAGCCCTTATGGCGTGGAAGTAGTGATGGATGTAAATTTATACTTTTGATTGAATCTGTAAATATAGGAGTAAGTATACGCATAAAACCTGCTAAAACTGTAAGGTCTACAGAGTAATGTTTTAATCTATCTACAACTATAGTATCAAACTCTTCTCTATTTACATAAGCTTTAGAGTCTACTATCTCCAAGGGTATATTATTCTCTTTTGCTATAGCTATGCCATCAGCATTGGGATTATTTGTTAAAGCTACTGCAATCTTAAGTTTTTTATTGTGTAAGTGTTTTGTAATGTAGGCAAAGTTTGTACCTTTGCCACTAAAAAGTACGGCTATTTTTTTCATAAACAAATTTTACTCTAATTTACCTATTTGTTGTATTATATCTGTAGCTAACATTGAGTATGAAGCACCTTCATAACTATTTGCACAAGCCGTAAGAGCTAAAGAGCCTTGTATTGTTGCTTCTAATGCCGAGTAACCCTGTGCTAAAAGTGAAACTATAAGTCCTGAAAGAACATCTCCACTACCACCTTTACTTAATTTTGCAGATCCTAAGGGATTTATAAAAAGGGTATCGTCTTGTATAATAATACTATTTGATCCTTTTAGTAGCAGTGTAACTTGTGGATATTTTTTACTAAACTCTCTTGCTACTTTAAAACGATTCTGTTGTATATAATCAATACTCAACTCTTCACCTGTCAATCGTCGCCAAAGTTCTGAAAACTCTTTTGGATGAGGAGTTAAAACAATATCTCTATTTTTTTGTTTAACTATAACTAAGAGTTCATCAATATAAAAGCTATCTGCATCCAATAAGATTGGTTTTTTATTTTTAACAACAAATTTTTGTAAAAAATCACTATCGAAATGTTTAGATAGTCCCATACCTATGGCCAATGCTGTAGTATTTTTTGGAACTTCATTTGAGTGCATTAAGTATGGTGGTAGAGTAATTTTATCTTGTACAACAAGTGTGGTAAGTCCTGCACCAAATCTACTAGCTGCACTACCTGCTATAATTCCTGCACCCTCTTTCTCACCACAGAAAATAGTTACATGACCAAAATTACCTTTATGTGATGTTTTAAATTCTCTTGTTGGTAATCTTAAATCACTCTTATCTAATACAAATGATTTACTACTATTTTCATATAAGCTACGGCTTATACCTAAATCTACTTGAAGAATCTCTCCTACATAATCTTTACTCTCATCTACAAATAGAGACTCAACTAATGCACCCATAGTTACTGTTAAATCTGCTCTAAATGCTATTGGAGATAAAAGTCCATTAACATCTACACCTGTTGGTGAATCACATGCTATCTTAAAAGCAGAAAGTGTATTGAGTCGATGTACTATTTTTTGTGTATCATTATCCAGATTTCTAGTTAATCCTGCACCAAAAATAGCATCTACAATTACATCAGCATCTTCTAACTCATCTACTAAAGATACACCTATAGCTATTGCTCTTTTAAGTTGTAACTTTGCCATAGGTGACTTAACACCAAAAGGAATATTTAACTTTATACTATAATTTTTATGTAATTGCCTAGCCAATACTATACCATCTGCTCCATTATTTCCAACTCCAGATACAATAAGAATAGTAGAACCTATTTTAAAATTCTTCTTTATATAGTCTGCCATACCCATCGCTGCATTTTCCATGAGTATATCTTGACTTAAAAAGTATTTCTCGTAGCATTTTTTGTCTAATTCATAACATGATTTAAATAGTTTTTGCATTATCTTAACTTTTTAATATATTATAGTAAAATAGATAATATAATTCATTAAAATAGAATTATAATTATTAAAGGGATAATTTATGAAAATAAAAGAAGCAATAGTTATATCTACTATTTTATCATCTATATTATGTGCTGGAAATAGTACAGAAAAATCTTGGTCATATCAGATTGAACCATATATGCTCATAGCTTCCATGAATGGTACAGCTAAGATAGGTCACACACCTACTATGGAGATTGATGTAGATTTTGGAACTATTCTTGATCATTTAGATATGGGTGCTATGGTTCACTTTGAAGCTCATCATCAAAGTGGTTGGGGTCTATGGCTTGATTATGGATTCATGGATTTATCTAGCGATATTAATGGTAATAGAGGAGGTCTTCTAAGTACTAGCATCAGACAAGGCATACTAGAAGCTTATGCAACATACAAACAACCTTTAGAAGTTGGATATATTGAATACTTTTCAGGTATTAGATGGTGGGACAATGATTTAGATATTGAGCATAGTGCCATAACAAAATCTATAAACTTAAAAGATGATTGGATAGATCCTGTAGTAGGTCTTAAGTGGTCTACAACTATTTATGAAGATTGGAAATTCAATATAGAGAGTAGCATAGGAGGCTTTGGAGTTGGTTCTGATTTATCTGTAGGTGGTATAGTTGGAGTAAGCTATGTAATTAATGATTTATTAGATATTAACCTCAAATATAAAACTTTATGGGCTGATTATGAAAAAGGTACTAAAGGAAGAAAAGGTTATTTCCAATATGATGTAACAACATCTGGAGCAATTATTGGAGTAAACTTTAAATTTTAACAAAAAACTCATCTATGAAAATAGATGAGTAACAAACACTCTCTTCTAGTTATCTACTAAAATTTCTAAAAACTCTTTTGCATATTTGTTATATTTCACTTCTCCTATACCGTGGACTTCTAGCATCTCTTCTCTATTTTGTGGCTTCTTAATACTTAAATCTTTTAATGTTTTATCTGAAAATACTATGTAAGGTGGTATACCATTCTCATTGGCTATTTGACTACGAAGTTCTCTAAGCCTATCAAATAAATCAACATCATAATCATCAAAATAAGTTACTCTTTTCTTAGCACTTACTTTTTGAACTGCTAGTCTCTCTTTTTTCAAATCTACACTATGAAGCCCTTTAATAATCTCTACACCATAAGGTGTCAACATGTAAACTTTAAACTCTCCTATGCTAACAGCACCTAACTCTAAAAGTTTATCTCCTATGGTTTGCCATTGTGTCTTAGAGTACTCATCTCCTATGCCATACACAGAGAGTGAATCATGCCCATTTGCCAATACTCTTTGCTCTTTACTACCCTTTAAAACATCTATAACATAGAGTAAGCCAAATTTTTGTTCTGTCCTAAAAATAGTAGAGAGTAGTTTTCTTGAAGCTGTAGTTATGTCAACTCTTTGGCTAGGGTCTGCTGTACAGTTGTCACACAACTTTTCACAAGGGTTCATCTGCTCATCAAAATAGATAGCTATAGATTTATGGCGACAAGCTTCTCCATTTGCAAATTGAACCATTTTATTTAATTTGTTAAAAGCATGTTCTTTATAAGGAGTCTCTGGCAAATCTTCTATAAATGACTTCTGTTGAACTATATCTTGAGCTGAAAATAGTAAAAGTGTCTCTGCTTCTAATCCATCTCTACCAGCTCTTCCTATCTCTTGATAGTAATTTTCTAAAGTCTTTGGCATAGTCATGTGAACAACAAAACGAATATTTGATTTATCTATGCCCATTCCAAAAGCAATAGTAGCTACTACTATTTGTACTCTATCTGCTACAAAGTCTGAGTAAGTAGCATTTTTAACATGTGTAGCTAACCCTGCGTGGTACGCTTGTGCTTCTATACCTTTACTCTGTAAAAAATTTGCTATGCTCTCTGTAGATTTCCTAGATAGTGTATAGATAATACCTGACTCATTTTTATGTAATTTTAAAAACTCTAAAAGTTGTAGCCTTCCATCTTTTATGCGATGTCTTGCATTTATACTAAGATTATCTCTAAAGAGTGAACCCCTTACCCTTTTTGGGTCAACCAAACCTAAATTGGTTGCTATATCTTGCTCTACAGTATTAGTAGCCGTTGCTGTAAATGCTGCTATGGGTGTAGTACTAAACTGCTCTTTAAGCAAGGAGAGTCTTCTATAATTTTCTCTAAACTCATGCCCCCATTCACTAACACAGTGAGCTTCATCTATGACAAAAAAGTTTAACTCCAATTTATGAAGAAAGTTTAAAAAGTAAGCATTTGTAAGTCTCTCAGGTGCTACATAAAGTAACTTTATCTCTCCAGCTAGTAACTCATCTTCTATCTCTTTACTCTCATCAAAACTCTGCATAGAGCTAAGCATGGCAGCCTCTATACCATTAGCTTTTAGAGCCACTACCTGATCGTGCATAAGAGCTAAAAGAGGTGATACAACTACAGTTACCCCACTCATAAGTAGTGTAGGAAGTTGATAACACAAAGATTTACCTCCACCTGTAGGTAAAATCATAAGTACATCTTCTTTGTTTAAAATAGCATCAACAACCTCTTCTTGCAATGGTCTAAAAGCAGAGTGTCCAAAATAGTTTTCAAGTGTTTCAAGTTTTTTCATAGTGCAATTTTATCATACTTAAAAAAGAATAGATTAAAATATTACATTTTGACATATTGTAATTTATATAAAATTAAACTATTTGGCTATAATTTCACTATGATAGATAATTCCTCCATTGAATCTCTTAGAAATAGCATAGATATTGTTGATGTAGTTGGTAACTTTATTGAGTTGCGTAAAGCTGGTGCTAACTATAAGGCAAATTGTCCATTTCATGGAGAAAAAACACCATCATTTGTTGTGAGTCCTGCTAAACAGATATACCACTGTTTTGGTTGTGGTGTTGGTGGAGATAGCATTAAGTTTGTTATGGAACTAGAGAAACTTTCATACCCAGAAGCCATAGAAAAACTAGCTTCTATGTTTAACTTTTCACTAAACTACACTAAGGGTAGCTCTGACTACTCCGATGCAAAAAGAGTACTAGAGGTCATACAAAGCTGGTACATGAAAAACTTAGAACATAACCAAGTAGCAAAAGATTATCTAAAACAAAGAGGTATCTCCCAAAGCTCCATAGAGAAATTTGGCATAGGCTATGTACCAGATGGTAACTCTGTTATGAATTTTTTAAACTCTACACTACTACCCCAACCCAAAGCCCTTGAAGCTGGAGTACTAGCACAAGGAGAAGATGGCAGATACTACGCTAGACTAGTAGAGAGAATAACATTCCCCATATTTTCAGCATCATCATCTACCGTTGGTTTTGGTGGTAGAACCATTACAAACCACCCTGCAAAGTACATAAACTCACCACAAACAAAGCTTTTTAATAAGTCTAGGCTACTCTATGGTTACAACTTAGCAAAAGAGAGCATATATAAAAATAAAAAGCTCATAGTCTGTGAGGGTTACCTTGATGTTGTTATGTTCCATCAAGCAGGTTTTACAGAGGCTGTTGCTAGTATGGGAACAGCATTAACTGCTGAACATTTACCAATGCTAAGAAAAGGTGAACCAAAAATAACTTTAGCATACGATGGAGACAAAGCAGGACAAGCAGCAGCACTTAAAGCTGCTCAGATGCTCTCTACAGCTGGTTTTGATGGTGGAGTAGTACTATTTCCTGATGGGCAAGATCCTGCTGATCTCATAGCAAATGGAAAAAGTCAAGAGGTTGCAAAACTTCTTAGAGATGCTAAACCTCTCATACCTTTTGTTTTAGAGCAGAGCATATCAGCTTTTGATTTAAATGACCCAAGAGCAAAAGAGTCTGCATTTGGAGTAGCAAAACAGTTTTTAGATACACTAACCCCAATCATAAGAGACGCGTATATCCCCTTAGCATCTACACATTTAGGTGTATCTCCTGCTCTTTTTGGAAAACAGATAAACCAAGACACTACAAGACAAAACTTTACTCAAAAAAGAGATGATGTAGCCCAACTAAGCATACTAAAAACTCTTATAGAAAAACCCGAACTCATAGACTCGGTACTAGATGTCATAGATGTAAACATGTTTGGAGGCTACGCTGAACTCTTCTCTGCACTCATAAGTAACCAAAAAGAGCACCCACACCTAATGGGCTTAGCCATAGATGACTCTTTTCAAGTCATGAATGAAGAGGAGCTACAAAGCGTACTAAGAAACTTCCTCATAAAACACTACGAAGCAAAACTAAAAACAGTTCAACTAGATGTAAATGTAGCCTTAAACAAAAAGATGTTCATAATAAGAAAAATCAAAACTGACATAATACCAAGACTAAAAAGAGGTGAACTAGTCTCTTTTGATACAGATATTTAAAGTTTATTGAGTATAATTAGGAAAAGGGTACACTGAAGTTTGAAGAGTTCCAGCTCTTCAAACCTAGTGTGATTACTTATCACAATTAGTGTCCTTGTGCTTTTTACACTCTTTATAATCAAGTCACATAATTATAACTCTCATAACTCCAAAAATATTATTTTAATATTCAAATAAAGGTATCAGAT
>Ga0256827_10000013_pt1 | contig 89046 bp, 77 predicted proteins | sample CV84metaG_FD_185977 | JGI IMG/M metagenome (GOLD analysis project Ga0256827, IMG submission 185977) | Hydrothermal vent microbial communities from East Pacific Rise, Pacific Ocean - CV84 | ecosystem: Environmental > Aquatic > Marine > Hydrothermal vents | place: Pacific Ocean: East Pacific Rise... | reverse complement strand
GTTGTTGTTGCAGGTGTATACTTAAAAAAAGAGATAGCTGAACTTAATGATTCTAAACAATTAAGTGAAAAAAAACGGAGTGAATTATTTCCTATAATAAAAGAAAACTCAATATACTCTATTTCTGTGATTAGCCCCGAAATAATAGATGAAATAAATATTTTACAGGCAACTAAAAAAGGAATGGTTGAAGTTGCTGAAAATATATTGAAAATAAAACCTGAAATTGATGTATTATTAATTGATGGAAATCAGATGATTAACTTCAATAAAACAGACCAGATTCCTATAGTTAAAGGAGATTCTTTAAGTAGTTCTATTGCTGCTGCATCTATTTTAGCAAAGGTAACCAGAGATGAAATTATGATAAAATATGGAGAGAAATATCCTGAATATGGTTTTGAAATGCACAAAGGATATCCTACTAAAAAACATATTGAAGCTATTGAAAAGTATGGTGTTTTGGATATTCACAGAAAAACATTTAAGCCAGTTAAATTTTTTTTATAGACTATTTTATTGCAGTTTTTTTATTTTCTTCTTTTTCTGTAGATTCAAATTTAGTTTCTTTAAATTCTTTATTTATATTTCTTAATTCTTCTGATTTTGGATATTTTTTAGCATATAATTCTTTATATTTTTTTGCATTTTCTCCATCTTTCAGTCTTATATATGATAATGCAGATTTATAAATTGATTCCTTTACATAAGATGAATCAGGGTGTTCGATTATTACTATCTGAAATCTTCTTACTGCTCCTTTATATTTTTCCCTGTCAAAATAGAAATTTCCAACATAAAACTGATAGTTAGCAAGATAATCTATTGTTTTTTGAAGCATTTTTTTAGCTTCTTTTATATTTTTTGACTTTGGATAGCTACCAACATAAAACATTAATGCTTTTTTAGCATATATGATTGACTCCTTATCTCTTTCATATGGAGGTGGAAACAGTATGAATTCAAGAGGCATATCGTTATAATATGATTTTGCTATTTTAAATTGTGCGTATGGAACAAATCTTGAATTTGGGTGTATTTTTATAAATGCTTGATATACTGATATTGCATCAATATATTTTGATTGCTTGAATAATACATCTCCGTATAATACCTTTACTCTTTCTTGTGCTTCTAGTTCATAGGGATAGTGTGATTTTACAAAATCTAAAATTTGATATGCTTCTTCATAATAATCTTCATCAATTGCTTTTTCTGCAAGTTCAAGATTCTTTTCTGCAGCAACTCTTGCAGGATATTTACCATTATAATCAGTAGGCTTTGGAAAGCATCCTATCATAAAAATTGATATTAATATCAATAAAACTATGTTTTTATTCATTCTTCCTCCTCTTACTACTATCTATAATATCTTATGCTTTAAAAGTCAATAAAGAATTGATATAGAGTTTGATTTTAGCTCTCTGATATCCTATAATCTGTTTGAATATTATTTATTTTTGAAGGATATTATGAATATACTAATAATTGATGATCACATTACAACAATAAAACTAGTTAGCCTTATTTTGAAATCTGGTGGATATAATAATATTATAGAATGTGTTGATAGCTCAAAAGCGATAGAAATAATCAGAAATAATAATATTGATTTAGTTTTACTTGATATTGAAATGCCTAAAATATCAGGAGATAAGCTTTTGGAAGAAATAAAAAAAATATATCCTAATATAGATGTCGTTATGCTTACTGGAGTTAATGATGTTAATATGATTGTTAAGTTAATTAAGCTTGGAGCCGCAGATTACTTGCTAAAACCTCCAGATAAAAATAGAATTTTAGAGATTATAAAAAAGATAAGTGAAATTAAAAGGCTACGGAATAATGTTGAAAATTTAAAAAATGCAATATTTAAAACAGAAGTTGAAAACTTTAATGCATTTGAAGATATTAAAACTGTGAACAATAAAATGATTACTATATTTAAATACATAGAGGCTATAAAAGACAGCAAAGAGCCTGTATTAGTAATAGGAGAAACAGGAACAGGAAAAGAACTTATTGCAAATTCTATTTATAAGGTATCAGGTAGAAAAGGTAAATTTATTTCTATCAATATTGCAGGATTAAATGATGAGTTGTTTTCTGATACACTTTTTGGGCATGTTAAAGGAGCTTTTACAGGAGCCTTAAATGAAAGAATTGGATTAATAGAAAAAGCAAGTGGTGGGACTTTATTTTTAGATGAAATTGGAGATTTGGAATTAAATTCACAAATAAAATTATTAAGATTATTACAAGAAGGGAAGTATTTTCCTCTTGGTTCTGATAAAGAAAAAACAGCAGATATCAAAATTGTTATGGCTACAAATAAAGATTTAACAGAAATGGTAAGAAATAAAAAATTCAGGAAGGATTTATATTACAGAATATATACACATCAAATTATTTTACCACCATTAAGAGAAAGAAAGAATGATATTGCAATACTTATTAACCACTTTGTTATTGAAGCAAATAATTCAATGAATAAAAACATTACAATTATACCAAATGAGTTAATTACCTTACTTAAAAATTATGAATTCCAAGGGAATATAAGAGAGCTTAGAGCATTGATTTTTGATGCAGTAAGTAGAACAGAATCTAAAACCACAATATCTAAAAAAGTTATTCAGGAGAGGTTATTTACTAATAAAAATGAAGTTCCATTAAATGAAAATCAAGAAGAAAAGATTAGTTTTGCTGAGAATTTACCAACATTAAAAGAAATGGAATTCTATTTAATAAAAGAGGCAATGAGTAGAAGTGATAATAATCAAAGTATTGCCTCTCAGTTACTCGGAATTAGTCGACAGGCATTAAATCAAAGATTAAAGAGGATGGAATTATAATATATTGGTAGGATTTTTATAAATTTTCATAAAATGTAAAAAAACTATTGACTTTAATTTGAAAAAATTATATATACTTATCACACGATGCCTGGGTGGCGAAATTGGTAGACGCACAGGACTTAAAATCCTGGGTCCTTTAGGACGTGCCGGTTCGATTCCGGCCCTAGGTACCAAAAGCCCTTCATTTTGAAGGGCTTTTTTTTTATCTAATGGAGTTTTTATGTTTTTTGGTGAATTTGAAGGATTTAATATAAATGATTTTGAATTATATTCAGAAAAAAAACAAACTCTACCTATTTTCAATTCAAAAAGATTTTTAGTTGCTAAAAAACTGGAAGGTCTTGCGGAAAAATCAAGTAGTATATTTCCTAATTCATATTACGATGTTTCTCCATCTGCTCCTTCTGTATGGAACCACAATAAAGTAAGTGACCAGATTCTATATTTTATAAGAAAAGAAAGAGAACAAAAAAAGCTGGAGCCTTTTATTATGAAAGAGGTTTCTATTACTGGTTATATTGAAGATCCTGCTATTTACCACAATCATGTTATGTTTGGAGCAAGAGTAGCAGAGAATGGCTTTTATATTTATCTTAATTTAAGTGAAAAGGCTATTATTGATTATAAAAACTTAGTAAATAAACTTGATTATGAAGGTTTTAATAATGAGTTTTTTGATATTATTCCTGATGATTCAAGTATTTTTGATGAGAATTTTATAAAAGTAGATACAGAAAACCTTAAAACCATTATAAATAGTAAAAAAAGTTTTTATATTGGGTATTTTTTTGATAAATCAGATGAGTTACTAATATCTGAAGATTTTATTGAGAATTTTAAAAACTATGCAAAAAATTTAAAACCAGTTTTTGATTTTATAGAATGGAATTCTTTAAATGATTATATTGAAATGAATCAGGTTGTAAAAGAAAAAGTTATTGAAGTAAAACAAGCTGGTTTAAAGGCAGGTGATGAAGTTTTAATTAGAGATGACTTCTTGTTTGCGGGTAAAAGAGCAATTATAACAAAGTTATCCAAATCAGGAACAGCTAGCGTGAATATTAATGGTATTCAAACTAAAATAGATGCGTCGAAATTATCAAAAGTATAATAAATTAAATACAGAGAGATATAGTAAAGGGATTAAAAATAGTCTCTATTCTCTAGGCTCTATTATTATAGGCTTATTATTTACATATCTTGCAATGACTAACTCTTCAGATAATAAAAAAATAGATAATAAAAAAAATAATAGTAAAATAGAAGAGGAAGCTGAAGATTATTCTTTTGTTTCAGTGAGATCTTCTAGTGATAAAGCTAAATTAGGGCCACCAAAAGAAAAAAAGGAGAAATAATGACTGATATTTTAAATGGAAAAGTTGTAACTCTTTGTGTAACTGGTGGAATTGCTGCATATAAAACTCCGATTTTAGTTAGAAGATTAAAAGAAAAAGGAGCAATTGTTAATGTTGTAATGACTAAGAATTCTAAGAATTTTGTTACTCCATTAGCTCTTGAAACCGTTTCTAATAATAAAGTTATTCACTCTCTTTTTAATGATGGTGATAATATAAAAGTTGAGCATATTGATATCGCCGATGAATCTGATTTCGTTGTTATTGCTCCTGCAACTGCAAATATTATTGGTAAAATTGCTAATGGTATTGCAGATGATTTTTTAACTTCAATGATTTTGGCTTATAATAAAAAGCTTCTATTTGTTCCTGCAATGAATGTTAATATGTATAATAATCAAATCGTTCAAAAAAATATGAATTTTTTAAATTCTATTGAAAATTATTTTTTTATGGATGCTTTAGAAGGGGATTTAGCTTGTGGATACACAGGAAAAGGCAGAATGCCAGATCCTCCATTAATTGTTAAGGAAATTGAGTATTTATTAGCAGAAAAACCTTTAAAAAATAAGAAAATATTGATTACAGCAGGAGCAACTAAAGAATTTATAGACCCTGTTAGATTTATTTCAAATCCTTCAACGGGTAAAATGGGATATGCTTTAGCTAAATGGGCAACTATTCTTGGTGCTGATGTTACTTTATTAAGCCATAAAGGCTGTTTAGTGCCTCCATACAGAGTTAATAAAATAGATTATTTTGATTCTGTTGCTTCATTAAAAGAGCTTATTTATAAGTATATAGATAATAATGATTTAATAATAATGAGTGCTGCAGTTGGAGATATAAAAATAAAAAACTATAATACTCAAAAAATTAAAAAGGATAATGAAAATTGGGATTTAGAATTTTCATCTACTCCTGATATTTTACGCTCCATTGAATATAAAAAAATATTTAAAATTGGTTTTGCTGCTGAAAGTAATAATCATGAAGAAAATGCAATTAAAAAGCTTGAAAATAAGGGGCTTGATATGATTGTATTGAATGATATTTCAAAAAAAGATATTGGATTTCAATCCGATTATAATCAGGTTACTGTATTCACAAAAGAAACAGTGGTGAACTTTGATAAACTAACAAAAGAAGAAACCGCATTAAAAATTTTAAAAGAATATATTAAAACTCTTTAATCTTTATTCTTTTCATAATCCGGCTCAAAAAAAGACCACATAATTTCAGGATATTTTGCTTTCATATCTGCTTCTATTTTATTGATAGAATCAATCATTTTAATACTTGAATCAAAAAATATCATTTTGGCTTTAACTGCAAGCATTACATCACTACCAAGTTGTAATGTTTTAAGATTTAAGATTCTTTCAATATCTTCATAGGATTCTAATGTTTTAATATATTCTGTTTTTTTAAATTTTTCTACTCCACTACCAATTAATAAAGACATAATCTGCTTTCCAACAAGTATTGCGATAATTACCAGTAACACACCAATAACAATGCTTCCCGTTGCGTCATAAACAGGGTTTTTAGTAAATGTTGTAAGAAGAATTGCAACTAATGCAAAAAACAACCCCATTAAAGCAGCAGTGTCTTCTCCTGCAACAATTAATAATTCTGATTTTCTTGTTGTTTTAAACCACTGCCAGTAAGTTCTACCATTTAATTCCTTTTTGATCTCTTTTAGTGCTCCTAAAAGAGAGACTCCTTCTGCAAAAATAGAAAAGATAAGCACTCCAACAGCAATATATGGCATTTTTAATTCTTGAGTTGAATGTAATTTATGGTATCCTTCATATATTGAAAATAACCCACCAACACTAAAAAGCATAACTGCAACAATAAATGACCAGAAATATATAGCTTTTCCATATCCAAGAGGGTAGTCCTGATTTGGAGGTGTTCTGGCATGTCGTAAACCAAGTAATAGTAATAACTGATTACCCGAATCTGCTGTTGAGTGTATTGCTTCTGCCATCATTGAACCTGAACCACTGATAAAGGCTGCAACAAATTTAGCAATAGCTATTGATAAATTTGCACCAAGTGCAAAAAATATACTTTTTAATGAGTTTGCTCCATGAGACATATTACTCCTTTATTTATTTCTTTATATATTAAAAATCAAAAAATAGTTCGTTTTTAGATTGTTTTATTTCAGGTGTTTTAGACTTAGATAAAATCATTTTTATGACAATATTTTTACCTTTTCTTTTTGGTATGACTTTATTTACATTTGTTTTAAAGAACTCAGTATTTAATGTAAGAGAAGACATTCTTGAAGCAAAACTTGCATTATTGAGTATTATTGTAAATACCTTTCCTTCAAGTTCTGTTTGATAGCTTGCAGGATTTTTTGTTCTTATAATAATTCTCGCTCTCTTATTATGCTTTTTAAATATTACTTTACTTAAAAGATTGTGTTTGTTACTTGAAATATTAGAAGATTGAGTTTTTATAACAGGAGCTTTTGAGATGGCTTTTTTTTCTTTTTTGCTTTCCCTTACTGGTGTTAAAGTATTGGTTTTTTTAAATGATATTGTTTCTTCTGGCTCTTCAGGTTTTTTAATCTCGTTGATCTTTTCTTTTGCTGTATAAACATTATTGTTTATATTTTGAGGATTTATAATATTTGAAAGAGTTATAAGAATTGTTTTATTTATTTTTTCAACTTCGTAAGGAGCATACTTGTTGAATGATATTATTATTTTAGAATTAAATTCTCCATTTCTTTTATATTTTATAAATTTTATATTTTTTAAATAATTATCATTATAGCTAAATTCTTTTTTATTTTCATTAAAAAAGCTTGTGTTTTTAATATCTAGTATTATTCTAAAAGGTTCTGTTAAATGATAATTTTTAATTTCTTCATCACTTTTTAGCTTAATAGCGATTAAAAGAGAGTTGTCGTTATAGCTGTAATCTATTAATTTTTCATTTACTTTAGGTTGTTCAATAGGTGCTTTTGCTTCAGTGTTAACTACAGCTACTCTTTTAAAGGTTTTGGCTCCTTTTACTGTAAGTATAATATTATTATTAATATGCTCAATGGAATATTGCCTTTTATCTTTAAAAAACAATGAAATTCTTACTTTTGATTTTCCATTTCTTGACATTTTACTCAAAAGAGCTTTTTGTAAGTATTCATCATTGTATTTAATTTCTTTCTTTAATTCACTACCTAATTCAACATTATTAATATCAAAAAATATTCTAAAAGGGCTTACTAATTCAAATGATTTATATGTTGTTGGTTTATTTGTTTTAATAGAAATAATCAAGTCTTCATCAAGGTATTGATAGTTTATACTGTTAACCATGTTTTTAAGGGTTACTTTTTGAGGAGTTTCAATTATCTTTTTTTCATTTTCTTCAATTTGTTTAGCGATTTGGTCTTCTTTACTTGTTTTTACATTTTTTAAAATCAATAAAATTCGATTATTAAAAGTATCAATTGTATATGCTACTTCTTTTTTAAGACTAATAATTAATTTTGTATTTTTTTTACCATTTCTTGAATACTGAACAGCCATAATACTTTTAAGTATTTCATTATTTATATCATTTTTAGGTTTAATGTTGGAGCCTAAAGTACTACCTTTAATTGTTAAGACAAGTCTAAAAGGATTTTTTAAATTGAATATCTCTGTTTTTGTTTCTTCATCAAGTGTAAAAGCAATAATTAAATCCTCATCCTGATAGGTAAATTCGTAGTTTTTTAACTCATTTGAGTAAATTACAGTTGAAAGGATTAAAAACAAACTAATAATAATATACTTCATAAGATTTCCTCATATAAACATGATACAAATTATATTAATTTATTGTCTTAAAATCAAATTTATTATGAAAATATAATAAATATTTGATTTTAATTTTTTTTTATGTAACTATTAGCTTGTTTAATTTTAATATAAGGAGTAAATATGGCTACAACATTAGAAAATTTAAAAGATGCGTTTGCTGGTGAAAGTCAAGCTTTTCAAAAATATATGGCATTTGCTGCAAAAGCAAGAAAAGAAGGCAAGGTAAATATTGCAAAATTATTTGAAACAACAGCACAAGCTGAAAAAATTCATGCAGAAGGTCATTTAAAAGCTATGGAAGGTATTGGCAGTACTCTTGATAATTTAAAAGCTGCAATTAGTGGTGAAACTTTTGAATTTGAAAAGATGTATCCTCCAATGTACGAACAAGCGAAAAAAGAAGGTCATAAAGCAAAGAAAATGTTTAAATGGGCAATGGATGTAGAACAAGTTCATGCAGAGCTCTATAAAAAAGCTCTTGAAGCTGTTGAAAAAGGAGAAGATTTATCTGAAACAAATTTTTATTTATGCCCATTATGTGGACATATTGAAATGGGAACACCACCTGAAAGATGTCCTTTCTGTGGTATTAAGGGTGAGGACTATGTTCTATTATAGAAAGGTCTTGATTTAGTTTTTTGTCCACCAAAAATATTTCATTTTATCCATTCCCTTAAACTTCTTTAATAAGTTATTTAATCTTTTTCGAGTAATTTTTTTTCCATTATTACGATATAAATTTATTGTATTTACAAATTCCTGATTAATACTATTTAATTTTCTTAGTTTATCTATTTCAACAGTATTTAAATCTATTTTTACTGTTATAAAAATATTTATTTTTTCATATATTTTTTCACCAATACCCTTTACATTCATTAATTCTTCTTTTGTTTTAAAAAATCCATACTTTTCTCTATATTCTATTATTCTTTTCTTTTTTGCAGGTCCTATTCCTGGCATTATTGAAAACTCATCTATTTCAGCCAGATTAATATTGATTTTTCCTTCAGGGTTACAGTCTTTATTTGATTCCATCTTAGTCATTTCTAGAGTAATATGAGGACGCAACTTTTCTAGTGTTTTTTTTCCTATTCCTTTTATTTTTACCAAATCCTCAATCCTTTTAAAGTCTCCATGTTCAAGCCTGTATTTAATTATTCTTTCAGCTTTTTTGGGACCAATATTAGGTAGCTTTTCAAATTCTGTCTTGGTTGCAGTATTAATGTTAATTTTTGCAAAAACAGTTATTGAAATAGTAAATAACAGATAGGTAATTAGCTTGATTGCCAAGTTAAATTTCAAAATCACCTCCTTGAGAACCATCTGATAATTCATTGATAAGTTCTTTTATATTATTTTCGACTTCATTACTCTTAGTATTATTCAATGTAAATTTAATATTTAAAAAACTTCCTTCTTTTATGCCTTCTGGAAGGTTTTTGGTATCAATATATAGTAGTTGGTCATTTTCAAAATGTAACTCAGCTATGTTATTTTCTATTTTATCGATAAAAACATTCATCGACTCTCCTATAAAAATTAATAAAAGATACTATTATTAAAACAAAAAATGCAAGAAAAGTATAGTAAATGAATAAATTTTATTTAATTATTAAAAAAATTGACCTAATTATCTTATTGTGCTACTTAGAATTTTTGATTTTTATTCTTTGCTTTGATATGGGAATTATAAATATGAGAAACTTATTAAATAAATTCAATCCTGCTGTTAATAAGAACGTTTTATATTTTTTAGCTGGTTTAATGTGGAGTTTAGTTGGAATAATGCTTGTTTTAAAAGCATTTAATTGGTTATTTCCCAAAGTGAATACTGATATTTCAGGATTAGCAGGCTTTTTATTTTTAGGAACAGGAGTTATTTTAGGTTTTATTATTGGAATATTTGGGTTCAGTAAAATAGCTGATAAAAATATTAAGAGGATAAAGTTTAATAAAGGTAAAAGGTGTATATTTGGTTTTATTGCGTGGAAGAGTTATTTATTGATTGCTTTTATGATTGGACTTGGAGTAACTTTAAGACATAGCCCTTTACCAAAAATATATTTATCTGTAGTTTATACAGGGATAGGGGTTGGATTATTTGTTGCTTCTTTTAAGTATTTTAAAGAACTTCTTTAAAATAGTCGTTTAAACATAAATGTTTTCACTTGTATTTTAAGCTTTATAAGTCTTAAAATAAGGATGTAATATGAATAATAAAAAAATAGTAATTACTGCTGGAGAAATGTCAGGAGTCAGTACAATAATAATATTAAAAGCATTTGAAAATACTGAAATAAAAGAAATTAATCCTATTATTTATGGGGACGAATACTTAATTCGTAATTTACAAAGTAAGTTAGTTAAAGAAGGAAAAATTAGATATCAAAAATTAAATATTTTTGATCCTCTTAATGCAAAGTTTGAAATTTCACAATTAGGAAAACCAAGTAACAAAACGGGGAATGCTGCTGGAGTTTATTTTGAACAAGCCATAAAAGATGCTCTAAATCATAAAATTGATGCTATTGTTACTGCTCCATTAGATAAAGATAATCTTCAAAAAGGAGGTTATAATTTTACTGGGCATACGACTATGATTAAAAAGCTTACAAATAGTAATGATGCGGTGATGATGCTTTATGGTAAATATTTAAAAGTTGCTTTATTAACTATACATAATCCTATAAATGGAGTTTCTTCCATAATAAATAAAGAAAAAATAAAAAAAATAGTTAAAATTGTTGATTCTGAATTTAAAAATAAATTTAAAGTTAATAATCCTAAAATTGGAATACTTGGCCTTAATCCACATGCAGGAGAAAATGGTAAACTTGGAAAAGAAGAAATTGAACACTATATACCAGCAATAAGCGAATTAAAAAAAGAAGGTATAAATATAGATGGCCCGTATCCTGCGGATACTTATTTTCATTCAATTTACAAAAAATATGATGTTACTATTGCATCATATCATGATCAAGGCTTAATTCCTTTAAAAATGCTTCATTTTGATGATGGTGTTAATATTACTTTGGGTATACCTATAATAAGAACATCTGTTGACCATGGTACTGCCTATGATATTGCAAATAACTTTGAAAAAGCATCTGAAAACAGTTTAATTGAAGCAATAAAAGAAGCTTATAGGATAAGTTTATTGAACTGAAACACTATGAAATTACTTGTTTTTACTTGAAAATGTTAATTTTTTATGAACTTTATTAATTATTTACTCCTCACTTGATTATTTTAAAAATTTAATGTTAGAATAATGTTTTATTTTAAAGAGGTTAATATGAATGAAAAATTAAAAAGAATTTTAAAGGAAAATGAAACGACTAAAAATATGAATAAATATATAATGGGAGAAATACCTATACATAATGTTGGTAAAGATTTTTACTATTATTACTGGGATAATTTAATTCCTGATATATATAAAGAAGAGGGGCTTGATTCTGAATATACTAAAAGAGTATTAGAATTATTATTTAAATATGAAGATTATGAAGCAAATAAAATATATTTTTCTCTTTTTAATTCAAAAATAAAAGATTATATAAGAGCAATTGAATATCTTGAAAAAAATCTTAAAATGAAGCTTTCAAATGCTATATATTTATATTTAAAATTTGAAGATTCATTAAGTGATAACTTTGAATTATTAAAATATTTTTATGAAAAAGATTTGGTTGAAGTAGAAGATGTAATAAGTAATTATGGTGATTTTAATGCTAGTAGTGAATCAGGAGGGTTTTCTTATTATTATACAGATAATTTACCTAGCTATTTAAGTGCAATGGGAACGCTTGCATCAGATGACTTTAGAAAAAAGTTAAAGAAAATAATTCTTAATATGTATAATATTTCATCATTTTTTTCATATTTACCTTTTTTTAAAAATGAAGAAGATAAAAAAGAAATTATTTTAAATGCTATACCTAAAGTTTTAGATAAAGATTTTACCCCCCAAGAAACAAAGGATGTAATAATAAAATATCTTGAAATAGGAGAAGAGGATAAGAAATTTGATAAATTAATCAAAAAAATTGCCACACATAATAAATCTTATGTATATAATGGTTTTACCGATTTTATTAAATATAAAAAACCTAATCCAGAAGATATTTATGAACAAAGACTAATTGATATTTCTATGAAAATAGATAAATACAGAACTATTCAAAAATTATTATTTGTAATATATACAAGAAATTTTACATATAAACTAGATAAGTCTGATATTGATAAGCTCATTGAGAGCTGGGATGCAATAAATTATGAAAATATTATAGATTACTTAACATATCATATTGCTGTTGAATATTATGGTCTGGATGCTAAAAAGTTTTTTGAAATATATTTAAAAGAAAACTTTGATAAAACTATAGATTCTTTAAAACTCGCATCAGGTAAAGGACTTGAAGCTGTTTTGAATATTGTTTATGATTACGATAAAAAGAAAACAAATGATTTTATATTAAATAATATTTCCATATTTAAAGGTAAATCTTTAATAAATAAAGTTGTAGAAATAATACTAATGGAGAGAGATAATAACAATAAATTAATAGAACTAATAAAACATAAAAAATCTAATGTTAGAGAAATTGCTCTTAGGGTATTGATTAAAATTGATGATGAAAAAAATATTGAATTATTAAAATCATTAAGAGAAACAGAAAAATCAAAGGTTATTTTAGAATTATTAAGTGAATATTTAAATGATTCAGAAGCTCAAGCAGAAGATGATAATGATTATTTTAGTAAAAGTGAAATAATGAAAAGAGCTAATACAAAAAAATTGCAGGATTATGGAGATTATTCTGAGTATCCTGCATTTATATGGGCAGATGATAATAGTGAATTAACTGAAAATTTTACAAAATATTTATTTTATTTATTAAAAAGAGGAGATAAAACCCTTATTGCAAGTAAAGAAACACAAAAAATACTTTCAATGCTTACTCCTGAATCAATAACAAACTTTATTGATTTAATGGATGATTATACTAAAACAACTGATATGACATTAAAAATGATATCTTTTACTAAAAACGATAAGTATCTTGATATGCTTAAAGGGCATATTGCTCAATTAATTAATAATTATAGAGGAGCAGCTGCTGCAAAAGTTGTTTCTGTTATAGCTGGTTTTAAAACAACAAAAGCAGTTCAAATGCTTGATTTTTTATCATTTAAAAAGAATGCTAAAGATGCTAGGGTAAATAGAGGTGCAGTTAGTGCAATGGATGAAATGGCCAGGGAAATGAACTTAACAAAAGAAGATTTACTTGATTTCATAATTCCTGATTTTGGTTTTGATAAAGATGGTAAATTAAGTTTAGATTTTGGAAGTCGTCAATTTGTTGTTCGTTTACAAAGTGATTTAAGTATGTTAATTACTGATAATAATGATAAAAAGTTTAAAAACTTACCAAAAGTAGGTAAAAATGATGATACAGAAAAGGGGAATGAAGCAACAAAAGCATTTAAAAGTATTAAAAAAGAGCTTAAAAAGCAGGTTAAAATAGAAAAAGAAAGGCTTGAAAGAGGGTTTTCTGAAAGCCGTTTCTGGAATGGAGAAAACTGGTTGAAACTATTTGTAAATAATCCAATAATGAGGCAGTTTGCAATGAATTTAATATGGGGTAAATATAAAAATTCTGAATTAATAGAAAGCTTTAGGTATTTAGATGATGGTAGTTTCTCCAATATTAATGATGATGAACTGAATATAAAAAATGAAGATACAATAGCATTGATTCACCCTATTGAATTAACAGAAGAAGAACTAAAATTATGGCAGGAAACTTTAGATGATTATGAAATAGTTCAACCTTTTGAGCAAATAAACAGACCTGTTTTTAGAGTTATAGATAAGAATAAAGATGTTTTTGATGATTTTAAAGGTTATATGCTTGGACGATTTGCTTTAAAGAATAATCTATTTAAGTATGGCTGGAACAGAGGAATGGTAGAAGATGCAGGTTGTTTTTATTATTATGATAAATCGTATAGTGATGGAACAAATGTAAACCTTGACTTTTTGGGTGATTATGTTGGAAATTATGATGATAATATGGAAGTTCCTATTTATGATATTACTTTAACTAAGAATGGTGAGAAATTAAAGCTCTCAGAAATATCTCCAAGGCTGTATTCAGAACTTTACTATGAACTTAAGAAAATTACTGAAAAGGGTAGTGGTTTCAATAAGGAATGGGAAAAAGTTAGCTGGTAAAAATCATAAATATTAAAAAAAATAAAAAAAGCTATTGACATTTAATTTTAAAAAGTATATATAGTTACTCACATCGGGGCATAGCGCAGCCTGGCTAGCGCACCTGCTTTGGGAGCAGGGGGCCGCAGGTTCGAATCCTGCTGCCCCGATTTTTGGTTCGGTAGCTCAGCTGGATAGAGCAACGGCCTTCTAAGCCGTGGGTCGCAGGTTCGAATCCTGCCCGAATCACCAAGCCTGAAAGTTTCTTTCAGGCTTTTTTAGTTTTTTCACCCCAAAAACAGTAAAAATTCTTGTTAAATGTATAAAAAAATGATATAATGTTGCTTTATTTTTAGGGAGAATATTATTAGTGCTAATAAAGAAAATCTTATAGGTAAAATTTTCTTTAAAAAAGGAATCTTATCCTATGAGCAAGTTAATGAAGTTTATGATTATTCAATTATTCATGGCGTTAAATTTGCTTCTGCTGCAATTAAACTTGGTTTTGCAACTGAACAGGAAGCTTTACTTTGCTTAACTGAGCAAATTGGTTTTCCAGGGGTTGAGTTAACAAGTTCTAAATTTGAGGTATATAAAGATTTAATTCCTTTTGAAATAGCTATTGAGAAAAAGATTTTACCACTAAAAGTATCTGAAAAGAATTTGATTATAGCAATTTCAGACCCTTACGATAAAGTTTTAATAGATGAAATAAGTTTTCTTACTGGTAAAAAGGTAATTGCTTACTTGGCAATAGAAGATATCCTTTTAACTGTAATTCAATCTGTTTATAGCTCTGTTCAGTCATTTTATAAATCTGAAAACTATAAATCTGATGATTTATTTTTATCGGTTATTTCTCCTGCGGTTATGTCTTTTATGGAAAAAGATGATGAAACAGATGATTTAATTGTAGGGGAACTGCTTGAAGATGAAGCAGAGGATGTTAATGTTGATGTTGATGTTGATGATTTTAAAGATGAAAATGAAAAGACTATCTTAATTGTAGATGATGAAGAGGATATACTAAAGCTAATATCAAAAGTTGTAAAAAAACTTCACATGAAGCCTATTACCATTAATAATGGTAGTGATGCAATTAAGATGATAAATCGTTCTCTACCTGATTTAATAATTCTTGATGCAATGCTTCCTGGTAAACATGGGTTTGAAATTTGTAAAGAAATAAAAGAAAGTGAAACGCTATCTTCAATTCCTGTTTTAATTATATCTGCAATATATAAAGGCTGGCAATTTGAAAAAGATATTGTGAATATTTATAAAGCTAATAAGTTTCTTGAGAAACCATTTAGAATTTCTGTTTTAATGGATACAATTAAAGAACTTATCAGTGTAAATACTGAAACGGTTACACCTGATGAAGATGGAAAACTTGACCAAATACTATCTCTATCTGCCAAGTTAATAAATAAAGGTGATTTTGGTAATGCTAAAAAAATACTTGAACATGCAGTAAAGGTTGCTCCTTTTTACTATAAATTTAGATATTTATTAGGATATACATGCTTAATTAAAGGCGATAACTATATGGCAATTAGTGAGCTTGAGGCAGCTGTTGATATAAATAGAAAGTTTTTTCCTGCAATTAAGGAATTAGCTGTTTTATATGAAAAAATGGGTTTTAGAAATAAAGCAATTGAAAAATGGCAGATTGCAATAGAAGCAACAGAAGATAAAGTAGTAAAAGAAAAAATTAAAAAACATTTGATTGATTTAGTGTCAACGATTTAATAACATAAGGAAGGATTTATGGTTGAAGAAATAAAAAAGATTAGGATTGAAGATGAAATGAAAACCTCTTATCTTGATTATGCAATGAGCGTAATCATAAGTAGAGCATTACCTGATGTAAGAGATGGTTTAAAGCCTGTTCACAGAAGAATTTTATATACTATGAACGAGATGAAGTTATCTTATGATAAGCCCTTTAAAAAGTCAGCAAGAATTGTTGGTGATGTTATGGGTAAATATCACCCTCATGGTGATGCATCTATTTATAATGCTTTAGTAAGAATGGCTCAGCCATTTTCATTAAGATATATGTTGGTTGATGGACAGGGTAACTTTGGTTCTGTTGATGGTGATAGTGCTGCTGCAATGAGATATTCTGAAGCAAGAATGCAAAAAATATCATCTGAAATGTTAAAGGATATTGAAAAGGATACAGTTGATTTTGTACCAAACTATGATAATAGTATGTTTGAGCCTTCTGTTCTTCCTACCATGATTCCAAATTTATTAGTTAATGGAACAGAAGGTATTGCTGTGGCAATGTCAACTAAAATACCTCCACATAACTTAAGAGAGATATTAACCGCATTAATCCATATGATTGATAATAAGTTAACAACTGTTGAAGATTTAATTGAAATAGTAAAAGCTCCTGATTTTCCTACTTCTGCTTTTATTCTTGGTACATCAGGTATCAAAAATGCATACAGAACAGGTAGTGGTAAAGTTGTAATTAGAGCAAAAGCTTTTATTGAAATAAATTCAAAATCTAAAAGAGAGTCAATAATTATTACAGAAATACCTTATCAGGTTGTAAAGTCTGATTTGGTTAAAAGTATTGCTCAGCTTGTAAAAGATAAAAGAATTACAGATATTGATGATATCAGAGATGAGTCTGGTCGAAAAGGTATGAGAATTGTTGTTCAGTTAAAAAGAGCTGCTAATTCTAAAATAGTTTTAAATAAATTATATAAAATGACAAGACTTCAAATCGCTTATCATATGAATTTGCTTGCTTTACACCAGGGTAGGCCAAAATTAATGAATTTATATGATATTCTACATGCTTTTTTAGAACATAGAAGAGATATAATAACAAGAAGAACAATTTTTGATTTAAATAAAGCTCTTGATAGAATGCATATTTTAAAAGGTTATGAAATTGCTTTAACAAATATTGATGAAGTTATAAAAATTATTAAATCTGCTAAATCAAGAATTGATGCAAAAGAAAAATTAATGACTGCATTTAAGCTTTCTGAAAAGCAAGCAGATGCTGTTTTGGAATTAAGATTACATCGATTAACATCTATGGAAGTTCAGAAAATAATTGATGAAATGACAGAACTTCAAAAGGATATTGATTATTATAATTTATTATTATCAAATGATGATGAATTAATGAGTGTAATAAGAGCTGAATTTGAATATATTATTGCAGAATATGCTGATGACAGGCGTTCTGAGGTAATTCCGAATGAAGGTGAAATTTCAATAGAAGATTTAATTGTAGATGAAGATATGGCTGTTACAATTAGTCATCAAAACTACATAAAAAGAGTTCCTATTTCTACATACAGAAAGCAAAGAAGAGGTGGAAAAGGTAAAAAAGCAATGGGTACAAAAGAAGAGGATTTTGTAGAAAGGTTATTTATTGCATCAAATCATAATGACTTATTGTTTTTCTCTAATAAAGGTAAAGTTTACAGACAAAAAGTATATGAATTACCTGAAGCATCAAGAACCGCAAAAGGAAGACCAATTGTTAATGTTCTTGATTTGGGTGATGATGAAACAATCGAAACAATTTTAACAGTAAAAGAGTATACTGATAATAAATTCATTATGATGTTTACTGAAAATGGTGTTGTTAAGAAAACTTCTTTAAATGAGTTTAACAGAATTAGAAAAACTGGTAAAATTGCCATTAAAATTAAAGAAAATGATAGATTAATTAAATGCTCTATTTCTGATGGTGGAAGTGATGTCTTCATGGTGTCAAGAGAAGGTAAGTCAATTAGATTTCCTGAAAGCCAAATAAGAGCAATGGGAAGAAATTCCAGTGGTGTTATGGGAATGCGTTTAAATAGCGGAGACAAGGTTGTTAATGCTTCTGTAATTATTTCAAATACTGCTATTTTAGTTGTTTCTGAGTTTGGATATGGTAAAAAGACTGCTTTAGCTGAATATAAAACTCAAAATAGAGGTGGTAAAGGAGTTATTACTTTAAATACAACTTCTAAAACAGGAAAACTTGTAGGTGCTCTGCAATTATTAGAAGATGATAATCTTGTTATTATTACAAATCAAGGTAAATTAATAAGAATGGCAACAAATACAATTAATACAATTGGAAGAAATACCCAGGGTGTTAAGCTTATTAATGTTGATAAAAATGAAATGGTTGTTTCTGCTGCAAAAGTAATGGAAGCTACAGAAGAAGACGAAATTACTAAACCTGTTGAGGGAGCCCTTGAAACAGAAGTAACACCAGATGCTAAGCCAATTTTTAACTTGGAAGAAGAGTAGATACTAAATGAAAAATAAACAAATTATTTTCTGTTTTTCTGATAATGATGATTTATTGGAAATATCAAATAATATGAAGAATTCTTTTTATATTAATTTGAAAATGAATTATATTCAATTAATAAAAATAATATTGGAGAATAATAATAAAAATAAATATATCGTTACTGAAAATTCAATAAAAGGTGAATTATTTGCATTGAGTTCTAAAATATTAAATAAAAAAACAGAATATTCAATATGGATAGATGAAATTAAAGAACTTTCTTTCAAAGAAAATATACTGGAATTAATTTCTGTTTATTATTCAAAATCCTTAATCACAAGAACTAAACAGATGAGGTTTCAGCTAAGTAAATCTTATAAAAAAAGAGTTTTTGTTATTTATCCATGGTTGAAAGAAAAGTTTTATCAAAAAAAAGAATTTTCTTATAATATTTATACAAATACAAAACTCAAAATGCCTAAAAGCTGGAAAACTACAAATTCATTAGAAAATGCAGATGTTTCTATTATAAAGCTGGAAAATAAATTACTTTTATTTAAATTACCACTTATCATAATAAAATCCATCGAAGAACGAATTCCAACTGTTATAATTTATCATAAACCCAGAACTGTTAATAAAATATTTAAGTATGTTAAAAATATTTATGTTGTAAAAGCTGAAAGTGATTTAGATTTTAATGATTTGGAGTATTTTGCACATCAATCCTATAAGTTTAAGATACCTAAAAAACTTAGATTTAAATATAATTTATCAAATTTCAAAAAAATTTTAAAGTAGGTAGTTTATGTATTATATTGCTCTTATATTTTTTTATTCTGTAAATTTATTTGCTGATGATGGAGGGTTTAAGCCTTTACCGAATTGGTTATTCTTTTCAATAATTGCTTTATTGGTTTTATCAAAAATATTAATTGGTAAATTAATCAAAAATAAAATTAAAAAAGATGATAAAAAAAGTGATATAGGTAGTCAGGATAAAAAACAATGAAAATAATATTTTTAGTTTTAATATTATTTTCTGTAAATTTATTTTCAAAGGATATTTTAGTATGGAATTATGAAGATAGCTTCTTTAGAGGAATTGAATTTACTCCTGATAAAAAAAATCTAGAGAAATATAATTATAATTATTCTCTTTGGTTACCTATTTTGGAAATAACAGCCTTTAATTTAACTCTTACAACTTTTAATAGATATATTTTACAAAGAGAAAGCTCTCATCTTACATTTGAGTCAGTAAAGGAAAATTTCAGGCATGGTTTTGACTGGGATACAGATGCTTTGTCAACTAATTTCTTTATGCATCCAATACAAGGTTCAATTTATTTTAATACTGCAAGGTCTAATGGTTATTCATATCAAAGCTCTTTGATGGTGGCTGTTATGGGGAGCTTGCAATGGGAATTCTTCATGGAAGTAATGCCTCCTTCAATAAATGACTTATTGGTTACCTCTGTTTCTGGTGCAATGCTTGGAGAGCTCTTTTATAGAATAACTTCTTTAATTATTGATGAATCTGAATCTGGTTTTGTAAGATTTGTAAAAGAATTTTCATCTGGTTTGATTGCACCTGGAAGATTTTTTAATAGATTGGCAACAGGTAGAGTAAGCAGGAGTTTGGAACATAATTTATATGCTAAAAAGAAATATAGACTTAATATGGGGTTTGGAGTAAATAAACTAAGTGAAGGTAATTCTATTGATTTTTATGGTAAAAGTGTAAATTTAATTACTACTCTTAATTTTAAATATGGAATACCTTTTAGTGTAAAAAAGTTAAAGTTATTTAGGTTTTTTGATTTAAATATTTTATTAAATATTGTTAAAAATAAGAGAGAACAATTCTTGTCATCAATTAATGTTGATGGAATTATATATGGAATGCATCATGTTACAGAGGACAAGCATCATTTAATAATTAGTATTGACCAATACTTTGATTATTTTAATACTCATATATATAAAATTGCAGCTTTAAAATTTGGGCCATCATTATTACTTCGTTCTGCTAAATCATCAATATTAGAATTAGAGATGAAATTTAATTTAACATTTGTTCCTATGGCCGGAATTTTATCTACATATTCTCAATACTATGTAGTTCAAAGAATTAACAAGTCTAAGCAATATAATACTTCATGGGGAGTATCGTCTAATCTTTCTATAAAATTTATAACAAAATATTTTGATTTTGAATTTGACTACTTATTTTGGGGACTAAGAACATATAAGATTTATGGTGCGGGGGCTCTTGGAACTGAATTTTCATCAATGCTAAGACCTAGAATTAAAGTAAACTTAACAAGAGAAGTAGTTTTTCAGTTTCAGTATCTTAATTATTATAATATAGGTAAATATGAATTATATCCTGATACTAAAAAATATATCAACGAAATAAGAGCCATTCTTAGTTATAATTTTTAAAATAAAATCAACCAGTATTTCTCATTGCATGTGCAATTCCTAAAATTGTGGCTGTTATAAGTGATTTATTAGTTAATTTTCCGTTTTTATCTCTTTTCATTAAATCAATTTGTATAAAACTAAGTATGTCAACAAATGGATTTCTTAAATCAATTGATTTTTTTAATACGGGATTATTATTTTCAAGAGGATAGTTTTGCTTTGTAATTTCTAAAATAATTTTTTGTGTTATATTAAATTCATCAATAATTAAATTATATTTTTTATCATCATCACTTAATTTTAGGTATTTCATAAAAATATCAATTCTGACTTTTGCAATCGTTATTTCAAAATTATCTAAAATTGACTTAAAAACAATATTTTCTTCATACAATTTTTTTATTCTTTCAAGTCCATAAAGCTCTATTGTCTTTTTTAATGCTGTTCCAACCCCATACCATGTAACAAGTAGCCCCCGGTTTTGAACCCATGAAAAAAACCATGGAATTGCTCTAATATCTTTAAGTCCACTCATTGATCTTCTCGCTACTGGTCTGGAGCCAATATTCAATTTAGAGATATAAGCAATAGGAGTAACTTCATTCATGTAATCATAGAAATCATTATGTCCATATATTAGTTCACGATATTTTTTTTCTGAAATTAAAGATATATATTCAAGTATTTTAAATTCCTCATTTGTGATTTTTTTATTTTTATCTAGTTGTAGTAAAACTGCAGATGCAATTTGTTCTACATTTCTTTTCGCAATATAAATATCATGATAGTTATGAAAGATTACTTCCCCTTGTTGTGTAATTCTAATACCATTTTTAAATGATGATGCTACTTGTGAAGCAATTGCATTAAATGTTGGTCCCCCTCCTCTTCCAATACTTCCACCCCGACCATGAAAGAATACAAAAGGTATATTTTTATTTTCAAACATATTGGTTAATTCTTTTTGTGATTTGTATAACTCTATTCTGGAAGTAAAAACAGAGCCGTCTTTAGAACTATCTGAATAACCCAGCATTATCATTTGAGGTTTATTAGTTGAAGCGAGGTATTTTTTATATACATCTATTTCCAAAAGCCTTTTCATCACTGATGTAGCATTTTTAAGGTCTGAAATTGTTTCAAAAAGAGGAACAATCATTATTTTTGCATTATCAAGGTTGTATATTTTAAACAAAAGCAGTAATTCCAGTATATTAGCGGGTTCAGAGCTCATTGAAAGTATGAAGTTTTCAATCATTTCTGTTGATATGTATTTTTTTACTGTTGATATAGCCTTAATCGTTTTTATTATTTTTTCATTATCTCCGATTATATCTTTATTAATTTTTTCGTAATCATTAATTAAATTAAGCAGTAACTCTTCTTTTTTTACTTCATTAAATTCAGAATAATTATTGATTTTTAGATGAGAGCTTACTAATTTATCAATTATTTTTGTAATAGATAAGCTATCTTCCCTTATATCAAGATTAACTAAGTTAACACCAAAAGTTTTTACAATATCAATAAAATCCTCTAAGTAAAACGAAGCATTTTTATCTTTTAAGAAGTTTTTTAATTCTCTTAATAAATTTAGTAAGTAATCTTTTGAGGTAAAGGCTTCATACTTATTTAGTTCAAAATTATTTTCAAGTGATTCAATATTATGAATAATTCTTCTTTCCAGCATTGCCATAAATAATCTAATTACTTCATTTGGACGATGTGATTTCCTTTCTTCATAAGTTTGTGGATATAGTACTTCAAGTTTATAAAGCTCTTCTTTTAGGTTTTGAGGTAATTCATTAATTGTTATTTTCCATGATAGTTTATCTTGAAGTTCTGAAATTATATCTGCATAAATCTTTAAAATTGTTATTTTATATGTTTTCGCAGAGTCTATAATTGTTTTTTCATCAACAAAAGGATTTCCATCCATATCTCCACCAACCCAAGAACCAAAATTTATTAATTTTCCTTTTAATTCTATATTTTCTCCAGTCACTTTTTTATAGCTGGATTTGATATCTTGGTATAATTCGGGAATAAAATTAATAAAAACTTCTTCAAAAAATAATAATAATGATTTTATTTCATCTTTAGGTGTTAATTTAAATGTCCTTATAAATTCAGTTTCAAAAATTAATTCAATTGTTGCTTTTATGTTTTTTTCAATTTTTTCTCTTTCTCTTTGTACAAGAGAACTTCTTTCCTTTTGTATCAAAAGTTTAGATAAATAAGTTAATTTTTTCATAATAACTTTTCTTTTTGGTTCGGTTGGATGTGCTGTCATTACCAAGTCAATATTCAAGTTTTTTAGCATGCTCTTTAGCTTTTCTTTATTATTTTTATTATAGAGTTGTTCAAAAGTATATCTAAATGAATTTCTTTGTATTTTTTCTGTATTTAAATTTTCATAATATATCTTTCTTCTAATTCTATGTGTATTTTCTGCAACATTTAAAAGCTCAAACTGTATTGTGAATATTTTAATAATTTTTTCCAGTTCAGATTCAGTTAAATTTGAAATAAATTTTTCAATTTCAATATTTAAGTTATTATTATTTTGGTAATTTAAACTTAAATTGCTTAATTCATGTATAATATTAATATATTTTACACCAAAATTTTTTTCAATAATTTCTTCTAAATTTTTATTAAGGTAGTTTATATTTTCATATAATTTATTGAAATCGGACATATTTCTCCATAAATAATTAAGTAAAGTATAGTTTATATGTTATTAGATAGCAATCTTTTTATATTTTTAGACATTTTTAATTTAAAAATGTTAATATAGTTTAATTATAACTATTAGGGGATTTCTATAAAGAAATTATTTTATTTATGAAAAAATATACATCAACAAAATTACTATTAAAGTTTTCCTTTTCACTGGCAGTTATTGCAAGTGCCAGTATTTTTTATTCAATATATAAATCGCATTATATTAACTCTAAATTTATGATATTAACTAAAATTAATTCTAAATTAAATGATTTACATAATATAGAAAGAGAATTTAGAAAGAAAAAAAATATTATACCTGTTAAAAAATTTGAGAAAGAATCTTTAAATATGATTAAATTAATTAAAATTGAACATTTTAAGAAAATGAATGAATTATATCTTAAATATGAAAAGCAATTTTATGAATATGCCAAAATTACAATGGAGACCGATGGTAATGAAAACACCGGGTTAAAAGGAAAATTTAGAAATGCTGTACATATTGTAGAAAAAATATTTAAAGAGAATAACTATATTAAATTAAACAATATTTTACTTGAATGCAGAAGAAATGAAAAGGATTTTTTACTAAGAAAGTCATCTGTTTATCTAGATAGACATAAAAAGAACTATAGTAAACTTATTAATGAAGTTAATAAAATAGATATAAATAATAAGGATATAATAATAAAAAATTTGAAACTATATAAATATAATTTTTTAAAATTAGTTGCTATAATAAATAATGTGTCAGCCTCAAAGCTGTCCCCATTTAAAAAAACTAAGTTATTTAGGTTTAATTTAGAAGAATATATAGGAACATATTATATGCTTATATTAAAACAAAGTAAAAGTATTTTTATTATTAATCTTCTTGCTTTTATATCTGTTCTATTAATAATTATATTTATTTTCTTTATTATTAACTTTGCAATAAATCAAAATAATAAATTATTAAAAAATAAAGAGATTCTTGAAATTAAAGTTAAGGAGAGAACGGCAGAACTTGAAATACAAAAAAATAAATTCCATGATTTTTTTAGAAAATCTAAAAATGCATATTTGATGATAATTGATGAAAAATTTGTAGATTGTAATATTGCTGCAACAGAATTACTTGGTTATACAAAAAAGGAACTATTAGATTATCCTGAAAATTTATCACCTGAATTTCAGCCTGATGGAAGTAATTCTAAAATAAAAGCCAGAGAGCATATGGATGAAGCAATTAACAAGGGCTGGGCTAGATTTGAATGGATTCATTTACATAAAGATGGTACTCCTCGGGTTATCGATGTAACTCTTTCTATAATTGATAGAGATTATGAAGTTGCAATATCGGTATCATGGTATGATATTACCAAAAGAAAAAAAGCTGAAAATGAGTTGAAAGATAAAATGCTTGAGATTATAAAAATAAATAAAAAATTAGAGAATTATTCTTATACAATTAGTCATGATTTAAAAGAGCCAATTAGAAGTATAAGAACTTTTTCTGAGTTTATAGTTGAAGATTATAACGATTACTTTGATAATGAAGCAAAGGATTATTTTTCAAGAATAATTAAGGCTTCTTCTAAAATGGCATTAATGATTGATGATTTATTGATTTTATCAAGAGTTGGAAGAACTGATATCGAATTTAAAAATATTTCAATTAAAGAAATTGTAAAAGAGGTTGAAAGTATATTGCAACAAAAAATACAAGAAACAAATACTATAATAAAACTGAATGAGCTTCCTGTTATTTTTTGTCAGCCAACATGGGTAAGGGCTATTTTTCAAAATCTTATTTCTAATAGTATTAAGTATAATGATAAAGAAGAAAAGATAATAGAGCTTTCGTATAAAGAAATTAATGGTTTTTATGAGTTTTCAGTAAAGGATAATGGTAATGGAATTGAAGAAAGTCAATTTGAAAAGATATTTGGACTTTTTAGGAAAGCACACCAGGATAGAAATATTGAAGGAAGTGGAGCGGGGCTTGCTATTGTAAGTTCAGTAATAGAACAACATGATGGAAAAATATGGGTAAACTGGAGCGAAGTAACTAAAGGTACTGAGTTTAAATTTACAATATCTAAAAATTTAAATAATTTGGAGGAAAGTAATGAATGATGAATTAATTCTTATTGTTGAAGATAATGATGATGATGTTTTAATGATTAAAAGAGGTTTTAAAAAAGGAAAGATTGGAAATAAAATACATAGGGTTACAAATGGAGCTGAGGCCTTAAGTTTTTTAAATGATAAAAATAACTTAAAAAATACAAAATTGATTCTTCTGGATTTAAATATGGAAATAATGAATGGATTTGAGTTTTTAGGAAAGAGAATGAATTTAGCTGATATTAAAAATATACCTGTAGTTATTTTAACATCATCTACAAGGCATGAAGATATTCAGAAAGCATATGATTTAGGTTGTAATAGTTATGTTGAAAAACCCTTGGAGCCTAAAAAATTTATAGAGGCTATTTTAAGTATTGAAAGTTTCTGGGTTTATTTTTCTAAAAAACCATAATTTATTTATTTAAAACTTTTTGTAAAAGCTTATTAAGTTCATTGCTTCTATATGGTTTATGGATGAAGCCTAGTAAGCCTATCTTTTTTAATTCTTCAATATCATTATCTTTTAAAAAACCTGATGAAATAATTACTTTACATTTATTATTTATTTTTTTCATTTCCATAAATGTTTCTCTACCATTTAATTTAGGCATGAGCATATCCATAATAATTAAATCGATATGATGATGTATTTCTTTAAAGATATTTAAAGCATCTTTACCATTATTTGCAGTAATGACTTTATATCCCATATGTTCCAGTATTTTTTTTCCAGTAACTCTTATAATTTCTTCATCATCTACTAACAAAATGTTTTCTGTTCCTTTTAATTCTTCTGTAATATCAATAAAAGTTGTTTTATTTTCATTGTTAATATTATTTTCTTCTTTTATGTAATTAATATTTACTATACTTGGTAGTAAGAGGTGAAAAGTTGTCCCTTCATTTATTTTACTTACAAGAGTTACTTCTCCATGATGGTCCTGTATTGTTCCATAAACAGCAGACAGACCTAAACCCGTACCTTTATTTATTTCTTTGGTTGTAAAAAAGGGTTCAAAAATTTTGTCAATATTATCTTTTGGAATACCAATTCCTTCATCTTCTATTTCTATTTTAATGTAATTTCCTGGTTTAATTTCAAATGAGCTTTTTTTACAATAACTATTTGTTAATTTAATATTGCTTGTTTTAATTTTTATATTTCCACCATTAGGCATTGCCTGAGAAGCATTAATTATTATATTCATAAATGCATTTTGTAATTGTGAGTTATCTCCTATTAATTTATCATTTTTTGTAGATGGTTCAAATGAAATTTCTATTTTTTTATCTGTAATGGTGCTACTGAGTATTGAGATTGTATCATTTATAATATCATTTATATTTAAAACTGTTGATGTAACCTTGCCTTTACGCCCATAAGCGAGTAATTTTCCTACTAAGTTACTTGTGCGATTTGATGCTTTTATTATCATATCAACATATTCTTTACTTGTTTCATCGAGATTTCTTTCTGGTAATTTTAATAACTCTGCAGCACCTAAAATTCCAGCAACAATATTGTTGAAATCATGAGCAATTCCTCCTGCCAGCTGGCCTATAGAGTTAATTCTTCGATTATGGTTTAATAAGTTTTCAAGCCTTCTCTTTTCAATTTTTTGTTCTTTAATTTCTCTTTTCAAATCAGCTTTTTCTATTGCCTGAGAGATAACTTTTTTAATACTTTCTTTATTATACTCTCCTTTAATTATGTAGTCTGTTGCATTATGCTTCATACAGTCTACAATAACTTCAGGGTTAGTTTCTCCTGTTAGCATTATAATTGGCTTATCTTCTAGTTCTTCATTTATTTTGATTTGTTTTAGTAAGTCTATACCTTTTTTCTTTCCAAGATGATAGTCTATTAGTATACAATCTGGATTATTAAGATTTATTAAGTTTATAATATTTAAGCTTCCATTATCATATACTGTTTTATAATTTGATTTAATATATCTTTTTATTGCAATATAATCATCTTCATTATCATCAATTATTAAAACTGTTTTTTTCAAATTCATGTTTCCTTTAATAAATCTTGTTATTATATAATAATTAATTATTATGAGAAAAGCAAATATTAAGGAAAAAATGTAATATATTTGCTTGTAATAATCTTTTTTTGTAGAATAACAAGCATGTAGGAGATGTTTTTAGGATAATTTTAATCAGGAATAAGTATGGAAAAAATAGATTATTGGCAAGAGGGAATTAATTTTATAAATAAAAATAAATATGAAGAAGGTATTAATTCTTATAAAAAAGCAATAGAAAATGGAAATAAACACCCATTTTTATATAGTAATATTGCAGATGCATATAATAGTATGGGGGATAGTAATAATGCATTAATATGGTATAATATTGCTATTGATAAATTACTAAATCTTGAAGAGCCTCATTCAGGTAATCCATATTACTGGACAGCAAATTTCTATTATGAAAATAAGATATTTAATGATAAAGTCATTAAATTAATAAAAAAGGCTCTTGAGTTCTTTCCAAAAGATAGTAATACTATAATTTTATATGTAAATATAATTTTAGAAAGTAAAATAGCATGTAAAGATAGTGTTAATGATGCAATTTTAAAACTTTCCTGGATAGAAGTATTTGAGTCAAATCATGAAGAAAGTAAAAAACTCAGAAAAAAGTATAAAAAAGAGATTAAAAAGAATCTTTCTAAACTAGAAGAAGAAAAAAAAGAAGATATCATTGAAATATTAGATGAAAGAAAAACATCTTTGGAGAGTAAAAACTATATATTAACAGGTAATGGTGATATATCTAAAATGAAAATTAAAATGTCAGCTTATGAGAGGTTGCACAACAATATCCCTCTAAAAATAGGTTCTGAATATATGCTCAGAGCTTTTAGAATATATCTTAATAATGCACCTTCCCATGCTTATGAAGAGGTAAGGGCCTTTGTTTCTAAAAATACTCAAAATGTTATCGAAGTAATAAATATTATGGTGAAATTAACAAATAATGTATTTGAAGTTATAAATAAAGTTATAGAAAATGAATTGTACAGTAATGAAGATAATAAAATAACAGAAAATAAGCTTTCAAATGAATTAATAAAATTGATATTTCCTAAATATGAAAATGAAATAGTTCTGTTTTATGAAAATAAAAAAAATGAATATATTGATTATTTTTGGGTAAAGATCCTACTGGATTATAATTATGATAAATATATTGGTGTTATAAAGAAAAAATTATTAAACCTCAAGCAATATAATATTGATAATGAAATGAAAATTCTTGAATATATAAAAGATGAAAATTTTATTGATGATTATTTTTTAAAAAGAGTAAATAAATTTACAAATAAGGAGTTAAAAGAGGAAATACAGGCTTACTTGAGAGGGGAAAAGATAGATTTGAGTAAGTTAAATATTAAAAGTTTAAATATTTATAGTTATTATAAGTCTCTTTTAGGAAATATTACGAGAACAAATAATTTAAAAAATAAAACATTAAAAAAACTAGTTAAATTTGGTGAGTTATTAAATTATATAGATTTATATGATTTATTTTTCTTATATAATAGTGATAAACAAATTAAGAATTTTATTAAAGAATATGATTTATCTGTTTTTAAAGTAGCTTCATGGGTTTTTTATATTAAGGATATAGGAGGATATGATTATAGCTATAATTATCCATTTACTGAAAAGTTAATTATGGATTTAGCAAAGAAAAATATAGAAGATGTAATTAAAGCATTTAACAATGCAAAACCTAAAGGTAAGTCTGAATATTTATCTAGTCTTTTTAAAATTAATAATGAAAAATTTTTGCCTGTTGTAATCCAACTAGTAAATGATAAATCAAAAGTAATTAAAGAAACTGTTTTTAATATTCTCAAAAGAAAAAAAGTTTATCGAGATAGCTTTTGGGAATTGATAAACAGTAAAAAACAAGATGTAAGGGTTATGGGAGTAAAATTAATTATTTCACTTAAAGATAAGAATGATTATGATTTACTTAAAGAGATATATTACAAAGATAATTCAGAAAAGGTAAAATTAGAAATAGAAAAATATATGGGCAATACTGATTTTCTAGCTTTTGATTCAATTGAAAAGATAAAAAGGGATGAAAATATAGATTTATACGGTGATTTGTTAGAAAATTCTTTAAAATTCACTCCAAAAGGTAAACGGGAGCCTGTTCCTGGAGTTAAATTATTTAATGTAGCCACTTTACCCAAATTGAAATTCAATAATAGTAACAAAGAACTCGGAATAGAAGTATCGTATTATATGCTTAATTTTTATGCAAGGTCTAAGGAAATTGAAGGGCAATTACTAGCCAATGAAGCAATTAAATTATTTGATAAAACTTCACTTAATAATTTTGCTCAGGAAATTTATTACAGATGGGGTTTTGATGCTAAAACAAAATGGATATTTTCATTAATTGCAGGATTTACGAATGAGGATTTTATCAGTGGTTTAGGTGATAAATTTATCGAAATGGGAGAAAGCAGAAAGTCGGTATTGATGAGAAAATTATTAGAGCATTTTAATCTTTTTAAGGATTTATCTATTGTTAAAGAGCTTGAAATTATAGTACTAAGGGATAGAAGAGCAATGATAAGCAATTCTGCTATTATTGAGCTTGAGAGAGTTGAAAAAAAGAATAAAAAAACAAGGAATCAATTAATTGATTTGTATGTAAGAGATAACAAATATGATGTTACTTATCAAAAAGAAAGGCTTGAAAGTATTTTATATATTCCTCATTTTTGGAAGTTTTCGGATTGGAAAAAACAATTTATTGATAAAAAGTTTTTAAATATTTTTGCTCAGAATTTAATTTGGGGAGTATATGATGAAAATGATAAACTCTTGCTTTCTTTTAGGGCAGATGAAAATAATTTACTAATTGATGTAGGAAATAATGAAGTTAAATTAAGTAATAATGACATTATTACTTTATTACACCCTGTTGAATTAAGCAATGAGAATTATAAAAATTGGAATGAGCATATTAGTGATTATGAAATAATTCAACCATTGAAACAAATTAGTATAGGGCGTTATATTCCTCAAAATCTTAATGATAATAATTGTGAACCTGCAAAAGGATTTTTTATAAAAAGGGGAGTGTTAAGAAGGTTTATCTATAAGGCAGGCTGGGATAAAGGAGATTTACTGGACCATGGAGATTATGATACCTATATTAAACATATGGATAATGGATTTATTGCTGAAATTAGATTTGATGGTGATGCTTCTAGTCATGATTTTTTTGATGATAATGAATCTATAAGATTATATGAATTAAAATTTAGTAAATTTACAGATTATAAATTAAAATCGAATATTTTTTTTAAGAATTTACCATTAAGGCTTTATTCTTCTGTGTATAATGATATACAAAATGTGTTGAAAAAGGGCTGGAAGGAATAAAATAACTTCTTTAAAGGGGAAATAATAGTTTAAAAATGTAATATATTTGCTTGTGACAATCTTTTTTTGTAGAATAGCATGGTATATTGAAGGTATTTTTAAATATGTATAAGCTAGGGGATTAATATGAGACCAATTATTATTGCTTTAATACTTTTTTTATCTTTTCATTCTTTCAATTTAGAAGCAAAAGAAAAACAAAATGATATTAATAAAAAAATATCTATGAATTTTAAAAATATGGAAGTAGGTAAGGTACTAGAGTTAATAGCTGAGCCTGTTAATATTAATTTTATTATGAAAGGCGAAGAAAAAAATAGAATTACAATAGATTTAACAGATATTAAGGGATATAAAGCCTTTAATATGGTTTTAAAAAAGAAAGATTTAGGAAAAGAGAAATGTAGGAATATTGTTCTAATTGCTTCAAAAGAAACAATGTTAAAAAAGAGATGCTCCAAGTCCATACTAAGAAAAAGGTTTCATAAAAGAATGATATCTATGGATTTTGTGAATATAGATATCATTGACATTCTGGAATTAATTTCAGATGTCCTTAATATTAATATTATTGTAAAAAGTGATTTACAAAGAAATATTTCAACCAGGTTAAGGAGAGTTAGAGTAGATAAAATACTAGAGCTTCTCTTAATAGTAAATAATTTAAAAAAAGAAGTATTGGGTAATGTTATTTTTATTAGTGATATAAGTAATTATTCTAAGGAAATAGAAAAAAAATCCTATAAATCAATACTTAGAAAAAAGTATAAAAAAGAAAAGATATCTTTAAATCTGGTGGATGTAGATATACGTGATGTTTTAAGATTACTTTTAGATAGCAATAAAAAAAACTTAGTATTAACAAAAGATGTTTCAGGTAATATTACATTAAAATTAAAAAATATTAAAAAAGATAAAGCACTGGATCTTATTTTAAGAACTAAAGGTTTAGCTATGAAAAAAACGGGTGATTCTTTTCTTATTGCTCCAATTAGTCAGATATTTGGAGATAATAAAAAAATTGATACTTTAAGCAAGGATATACCAAAATTAAAAGATATTAACTTAGATACATTTAATTTCTTTGTGCTTTTATTTAATAAAGTATTCAGGCATTTAGAAGTAATTAATCTTTCTGGTAAAAATGCATCTGTATTAAAAGATGACGACTTAAAGGAATTTACTTTAATTGGAGCAATGTATTCAAAAACAGAAAAATTTGTACTACTAAAAACACCATTAGGTAAAGTACATATATTAAAAATAGGAGATAATATTGGTAAAAATCATACAATTACTCTAATATCAAGAAGTATAAATTATCCTTCGATTTATGTAGAAAATAAAACCAAAACTGATGGAAGAAGAATTAAAATAAGTTTATATCCACCTTTTGAAGATATTGTTAGTGGTGGCAAGTAAAAAAATAGTTGAATAAGATAGGTATATTATATTTAAGAGGTTAAAATGAGAAAATTAAAGAAAGAAGAAGTTGCAAAAAGAGTTGCCAGAGAACTTGAAGAAGGATATTATATTAATTTAGGAATAGGAATGCCAAGTCTAATTCCAAATTATATTCCAGATGGTATGAAAGTTACTCTTTTATCTGAAAATGGTATTATTGGACTTGGGCCATATCCAACTAAAGATGAAGTAGACCCTGATTTAACAAATGCAAGTAAACAAACTGCAACTTTAAATAAAGGTGGAGTCATAACTGATACAGTTGAGGCATTTGCTATGATAAGAGGTGGACATGTGGATTTAACTGTTTTAGGCGGTATGCAGGTTGACCAGTATGGTAATTTAGCAAACTGGAAAATTCCAAATAAAAAAGTTAAAGGAATGGGTGGAGCAATGGATTTGGTTGCAGGAGCCAAAAGAGTTATTGTTATGATGCAACATGTAAATAGAGCAAATGAAACAAAAATTTTAAAAGAATGTACTTTACCAATAACAGGCAAAGGTGTTGTTTCTGAATTGTATACAGATATTGCACATTTTAAATTCAAAGATGGTAAAATGTATTTAGTAGAATATGCTCCAGGAACAACAATAGAAGAAATTAAAGAAAATACAGATGCAGAATTTATTATTGCAGAAGATATTTGTGAAATGGATATTTCTTAATTTATTGTTTTTCTGTTTTTTCTTGGATGTGGTACTGCTGTGCTTTGGGGCTGAACGAACGGTGCAAAAGACTTGTAAAGCCGAGGTACTACCTTGGCTCAAGGCTTTGGAGCAGCAAATAATTAAACACATTCACATATTAAAAAAAATAAATGAGATTGACAAGTCCGTCCTTTTGGGTTATGGTGATAATATAAACTATTAGGGAGAGCTTTATGGAAGTCTTAAATCTAAAAAATAGATGGAATGATTTTGATATTTACAATAATATTAATAAATTAAAAATCTGGGATATACAGAGGTCGTGTGTTAATGATGGGCCTGGAATTCGTACAACAATTTTTTTTCAGGGTTGTGCATTAAATTGTTTGTGGTGTCAAAATCCAGAAGGGAAGTCTGTAAAAGTTAGTACTCATAATGAATATTCTGTTTCTGATATAATGGAAGTTATTTTGAAGGATAAGGATTATTATAAAAAAACAAATGGTGGAATTACTTTAAGTGGTGGTGACCCATTATTGCAAGATCCTGATAGTTTAATTGTTTTACTTAAATTATTAAAAGAAAACAATATTCATATTGCTGTTGAAACAGCTCTTCATGTTCCTAGTGTAAATATTGAAAAAATTGCTCCATATATTGATTTATTTTTAGTAGATTTAAAAATTGTTGGTAATGAAAAACTTCATAAAAAATATACGAAACAAAATACAGTACTAATCAATAAAAATATAAAGAAGCTCATAAGTATAAAAGCGAATATTCAATTTAGAATGGTTGTTTTGCCAAACATTAATGATATGAGAAGTGCTATAGAAGCAACAGCTAATTTCTTAAAATCAGTTAACCATAATTCAATAGAATTATTAAAATATCATAATATGTATGAAGAAAAAGCTCAGAATTTAGGTATTAAACAAAATTCTTTAAATATTAGTCCTCAAGAAAGTTTAGAAGCCCTTTTAAATGCTGTTAAACTATTTAAATTATTTGGAATTTCTGCTTTAAATGAAAACTTGAATCCATCACCTAAAAAAGCTGTTTTTACAGATAGAGTTTATAGAATTCAAAATGCAATAAGAGAAAGTGATTATTACTTATGTATAGAAAGCTCAAAATTAAAAACAAAATACTATAAAAATAATGGATTTGATAAACCTATTGCAATTCACCGGGCAGAAAGATTAGCTTATGTACTCAAAAATAAATTGATAAAAATTTATCCCGATGAACTACTTGTTGGTAACTTTACATCTAAACGGGTAGGAGGACAACTTTGGGAAGAACATTATGGTATTATGCTGGCTTCTACAATGCACCAAATAAATAAACAGAAACCTATTTCTTTTAAGATTTCTAAAAAGGATAAACTTAGTTTTTATTCTGAAATATTTCCATTTTGGTTTAAGCATTCATTAATTAGAAAAGCAACACCTAATATTAAAGCACTAATTACAATGTTTTCAAGAGCATCTGATTTAAGTGCAGGATTTAATAATAATTTAGCATCAATAGTACACTTTGTTGTAAATCACGAAAGAATTCTTGAACTTGGTACAAGAGGAATTATCAAAGAAATAGAAGCAAAAATAAAAGAAACAACAGAAAAGGATAAGTTAGATTTTTATAATGGAGCAGTTATTTCTTTGAGGGCATTAGAAGATTTTGCAGAAAGATACTCTATTGAATTATATAAAAAATCAGAGATTGAAAAAAATCTTAAACGAAAGCAAGAGTTAATAAATATGGCTCAAATATGTAAATATGTTCCTAAAAATCCTGCCAGAAATTTTCACGAAGCTCTTCAATCAATGCTTTTATTACAAATTTCACTTTCTATTGAGTCATTTGAAAATGCTGTTTCTTTTGGTAGAGTAGACCAGATTTTAAATCCATACTTTAAAAAAGATAAAGAAAAGGGAATTGTAACTTATAAAAAGGCAAAAGAGCTTCTTGCATTATTTGTATTAAAAATGGATGAGGCAATTTTAGTAAATGATGGAGATACATATCTAAGCTTAGGAAGACTTTTTGAAACACAATCCACAGATCAAAGCCTTACTTTTGGTGGGCTTGACAAAAATGGTAATGATGCAACTAATGAGCTATCTTATATGCTTGCTGATATTTGTGAACTTCAGCCTCTTGCTGTAAATATGACGGCAAGAATCAATCAAAAAACTCCTGAAAAGTTTATGAATAGAATTTCTGAGGTTTATATTAATGGTGCTCCAATGCCTGCTCTTTACAATGATGATATTTATGTTAAGACATTACAAAAGCATTATCCACAGTCTAAAATAGAAGATTCAAGAAATTATGCTGTTGTTGGTTGTGTGGAGCCAAATGCCTCAAATGACCATTTTGGTAATACTGATTGTGCAAATGTAAATGTTGTGCTTCCGTTTTTACAGGCTTTAAAAGGGCAGAATGATGATTTATGGAATATTGGGGTATTTAATGATATTGAAAAAATTACTAATAAAGCAATAGAGCACAATCTTGGTAAAATAGATAAAAAGTTTTCTAAATCATATTTAAATAAATATAGCAAATGGAGATATAACAAAAAAATAAAAAAAGAAGAAAAGTATTATAACTATCCTAAGAGTATGGAGGAATTATTAGCACGATTTCAAGTTCGTTTAAATAAATTAACCAATTCTATATTAAGTGACCATAAAGAAATAGAAAAAGAGCTTAGAAAAGGATTTCATACACCACTAACATCCTCTCTTTATGAAAACTGTATAGAAACAGGAAAAGATGTAATTGAAGGAGGTGCAAAAATTAATAGCTCTGGAATTCAGGGAGTTGGAATTACTGATGTTGGAGATAGTCTAAATGCAATAGAAGAAATTGTTTTTAATAAAAAACTTTATACAATTAAAGAAGTTGTTAAAGCAATTGACTGTAATTTTGAGGGTGAATTTAATCAGAGAATTAGAAGTGAATTATTAAAAGTACCTAAATTAGGAGATGATATAAGTGATAGTCCTAAAAAATGGGTTAATAAAACAATGGAAGTTTTTGTAAATGCACTGAAATCAGTTGAAAACAGTCCTCGAAATGGAATTTATACAGCAGGGTATTATGCGCTTAATGTAAATATTATTTATGGGCTTAGAACACAGGCATTGCCATCAGGAAGATTAAAGGGAACACCTTTGGCAAATAGTGTTGCTCCTCATTATGGTAAAGAGGTTATTGATTTGATGTCAAGCTTAAACTCTGTTGCTAGCCTTAATTTTACTGATTATGCACCAAATGGAACAACTGTAACTTTTACAATTGATTCTGGTTTATTTCAAAATGAAGATGGTGTGAGTAATTTATCAGGTTTAATTAAAACTTATTTTGAAAAAGGTGGAATGCAGTTTCAACCAAATGTTATTAATAGAGATATTTTAATTGATGCATATAATAATCCAGAGAAGCATAAATATTTAATGGTAAGAGTTGCAGGGTATTGCTCGTATTTCAATAATATTTCAGATGAATTAAAATTGGCGATAATTAATAGAAGCTGTTATTTGTAAATGAGGGATATATTTGATAGTTTTATATTTTTTCTCCATTTTTATAATATTTGGGAGTAATAAAATTTACTTATTTAACATGCTAAACTAGTAAAATCATAGTAAAACTTAAAATTTATATATAAATTGCTATTGTCTCTTGACTTATTAAGGTAAAATTGATATTTTGAGAGTAATTTTATTTCATTTTGGAGTTTAAATGATAAAAATAAATAATATTGAGTACGAAAACATTTTAGAAGGAGTTAATCTTCTTGATTTTCTTAAGGAAAATGATAAAAAATTATTTAAAAAAGCTATAGTTGCAAAAATTAACAATGATAAACTTATTGATTTATCCGATTTAGTTATAGATGGAAGTGAATATCAAATTTTTTCACTGGAAGACAAAGAAGGGCTTGAAACGCTAAGACATTCAGCTGCACATATTATGGCACAGGCAGTTAAAACTATTTTTACAGATGCAAAAGTTACAATTGGACCAGTTATTGACGATGGATTTTACTATGATTTTGATGTGGAAACTCCATTTGCTCCTGAAGACTTAAAAAAAATTGAAAAGGCTGTTAAAAAAATTATTTCAGGAAATCATAAATTTGAAAAGAAAATAATGAGTCGAGAAGATGCAATTAAGCATTTTGAAAATCTAAATGAAACATATAAAGTTGAAATAATTAGTGATTTACCTGAAGATGAAACTATTACATTTTATCAGCAAGGTGACTTCATTGATTTATGCAGAGGTCCTCATATTCCTGCTACAAGCAAGTTAAGAGCATTCAAACTTCTTAAAATAGCAGGTGCTTATTGGCGTGGTGACGAAAATAATAAAATGCTTCAAAGAATATATGGAACAGCATTTGCATCAAAGGAAGAATTAAAAGAATATTTAAATATGCTTGAAGAAGCTAAAAAAAGAGACCATAGAAAATTAGGTAAAGAACTTGATTTCTTTTCTTTTCAAAAAGAAGGTGTTGGTTTTCCTTTTTGGCACCCTAAAGGAATGACATTTAAAAAGATATTAGTTGATTTTTGGCGTGAATTACACAGAAAAGATGGTTATCAGGAAATACAAACTCCTGTAATTTTAAATAAGGACTTATGGGTAAAATCTGGTCATTATGAAAATTACCATGAAAATATGTACTTTACTCAAATTGACGAACAGGAACATGCTGTAAAACCAATGAATTGTCCTGGTGGAATGATTGTTTATAACTCAAAAATGCATAGTTATAAAGATTTACCTTTAAAGCTATCTGAATTGGGTATGGTACATCGTCATGAACGCTCTGGAACTCTTCATGGTTTAATGAGAGTAAGGCAGTTTACTCAGGACGATGCTCATATTTATATGTTACCATCTCAAATTAAGAATGAAGTTAAGGGAGTTATAAAATTAATTGAAACAATTTATAATAAACTTGGATTTAAGGATTTTGAAGTTGAAATATCAACCAGACCTAAAAAATTTATTGGTAAAATAGAAGATTGGGATAAGGCTGAAACAGCATTAAAGGAAGTTCTTGATGAGCTTGATTATAAGTATGATATTAACGAAGGAGATGGTGCATTTTATGGGCCTAAAATTGATTTTTCAATTAGAGACTCACTAAAAAGAGGCTGGCAATGCTCAACAATTCAACTTGATTTTGCATTACCTGAAAGATTTGATTGTACTTATATTGGTGAAGATAATCAAAAGCATAGACCAATTATGATACATAGAGCGATTTATGGTTCTCTTGAAAGATTAATTGGTATTTTAATTGAAGAGTATGCAGGGAAATTTCCATTGTGGTTATCTCCTGTTCAAATTAAAGTTATTCCTGTTTCTGAAAAGCATGCAGAATATGCTCAAAAAATATATGAAAAACTATTTGATATGAATTTTAGAGTTGAAATAGATAAAAGAGATGAAAAATTAGGTTATAAAATAAGGTCTGCACAAATGGAAAAGATACCATATATGCTGATTTTAGGAGATAAAGAAATAGAAAGTGATGCTCTCTCTGTTAGAACTAGAGATAAAGGTGACTTAGGAAGTTTTGCTTTTGCTGATTTTATTAATCAATTAAACGCAGAGTTATAATAATTTTATGTTAGGAGGTACATTATAGCTAGGAATTCTTCACCCCAAAAAGATTCGGGTAAATTAAATTACAATGTAAACAAGGACATTCGAGTAAAAGAAGTTTTACTTATTGATGAAAAAGGAGTTAAAAGAGGAGTTGTTCATATTAAAGAAGCTCTTAGATTAGCTTTTGATGTTGGTCTTGACTTAGTAGAAGTTGGGGGTAGTTCTAAACCACCTGTTTGCAAAATAATGGATTATGGTCAATTGAAGTATGACCATAAAAAGAAAATGCAGGAAGCCAAGAAAAAGCAAAGTATTGTCAAAGTTAAAGAATTAAAAATGAGACCTAAAATAGAAACTCATGACTTTGATGTTAAAGCCAAAAAATTAATTGATTTTATTGGTTCTGGTTATAAAGTAAGGCTTGTTGTAAGATTCAGAGGGCGTGAAATAATATATGCAGATTCAGCAAAAGAAATTTTGAATGATCTTTTTAAAAAGGTAGAAGATATAGCACATATAGAACAGAATCCTGCAATGGCTGGCTATATGATGGTTATGATTGTTGCTCCAGGAGCAACTAGTTAAAAAGATTCCTTATAAGGAAAATAATGAGTTCATTGGTTATAGTAGAAGATGATAAAAGGTTTTCTGTTGTTCTAAGAAAAATGTTACAGCAATATGGCCATACCATAGATGCCTTTTTTTATTGTGCTGATGACTTTTTAAAATATATAAGGAGTACGACTTTATATCCTGATTTATGTATATTCGACCTTGAACTTCCTGATAAGTCTGGAGTTGAAATCGTTATGGAAATCCAAAAATATTTAACTAGTTTTAATGTGTTGATTTTAACTTCATTTAGTGATGAAGATAAGGTTTTTGAAGCAATTAAAGCAGGAGCTAGTGGTTATATTTTAAAAGATGAACTTCCATATAAATTAAAAGATTCTATTACAGAGGTTATTAATGGTGGTATCGTTATTGAACCAATACTTGCAAATAAGTTTTTTAATTATTTTAAAACATTTGAAACCATTAAAAATGAAGTAGATAATAATAATATATTTCTTGAGGAAAAAGAAACTGATGTTTTGCAATATCTAATTAAAGGATTTACCTATAAGGAAATTGCTTCTTTTACTGATAAAACCCCAAGAAATATAAAATATATGTTATCAAAAATTTATAAAAAGCTAGGAGCTAAGTCTAAAGTAGAAGCTATTTCAGAAGCTATTAAGTTAGGCTTAGTAGATATTTAATTTTAATTTTGGAGGAATTATGAAAATTCTCGTGTTTTTATTATTGTTAGTAAGTGCTTCTGTTTTTGCAAAGCCCAACATAGATTATAAACTTATTCCCAAAAATGCAAATGTTTTTGGATATGTTTCTACAAAGTCCATTATGAGTAATAAATATTTCAAAAAGTTTTTAAAGTCCAAAGAGAATAGAAAAGCTATGAAAAAAATGAAAAAAATGGGTATTGATATTAAGAAATTAGGCTCTTTATTCTTTTATGCAGATACTAATTCTGTACTTAAAGATAAGAATGCTTCTAAAAGTAAGTTTCAATATGCAGACTATGCTCTTGTTCTTCATGGTCTTAATCTTGAAAAATTAGTTGAAATGCAGATGAAAAATAAGCCTAAAGCTGAAGTTAAAGAGTATAAAGGTATTAAAGTATATCATGATATTAATATCAAGGAGAATAATAAAGGAGAATTTGAAGCAGTTGCATTTATGAAAACAAGTACTGTTCTTGGTTCATTAAAAGGTGTGAAAAATGTTATTAACTCTTACAAATCTAAAACTTTTACTGATAAAGTAAGTGTAATAAATAGTTTACATAAAAAGCTTGGAAATCCTGAAGTTTTTGCTGTTAACCTTGTTAATGATGCTCAAAGAGCATTACTTGCAAAACAAAAAGCAAATCCAATGCTTGGAATGTTTGGGGCAACAGCTTTAATTAAAACTATTAAACTTATGGCTATTTCTTTAAAAATTAATAATAAATTTTTAAAATTTACTATTGCAATAAAAGGAAATGAAGCAGATGTAAAAACTTTTGTAACTACTCTTTCAATGCAATATAAGAATTTTAAACCAATGATAATGCAAAAAACATCTGCTTTTTCTGCACAATTTGGGCAAGATGCTACAAAAGAAATAAAGTCAATACTTGATTCTGTTAAAATTGTTTCTGTTGGTGATATGGCATTGATTTCTCTTGAAATTAATATTAAGAATGCTTCCAAGATACTTAATCAGCTTAGTTCAAAAATGGAAAAACCAAATCGTAATCAATATAGAATGAAAAATCACAAGTAATTTAATGGAAGGTATCGAATGAAAAAGAAAGAAATTATAAAATCATATAAATTTTTTGATATAAAAAGAAGAGTAAATGAAAAAGGTGATCAATTTATTTATATTGAAAATAGTGATAGAGTTGAATTTATATTTTTATATAAAGATGAAGTATACTGGCGTTCAGAATATAATCCTGCTCATGCTGCTTCTAATGAAGAGTATAACTATTATCCATTTTCTGCAACTATTGAGGATGGAGAAATTCCTGTAAAATCTGTAGAAAGAAAAATAGAAGAAGAAGCTGGATTGCTTGTTTCAAAAATGGATGTTCTTTATAGAGGATATTTTTTTGAATCCAAACATATAGCATCAAGAGTTCACTTATTTATTGTTGAAATTAAAGAAGCAAAAAAAGTTGAACCAAGAACAGGTAGAACTTATTGGAAGTCTTTTGGTAAAACTTTGGCTACAAAAAATAAGAATGCTTTTTATGAAGAATTATCTAAAAAAATAATTGAAACATCTATATCACTTGAGTATTTAACTTTGGTTTTAAAGGGATTAAAGTAATAAGTATTTCTTTTTGAACGAAAATTTGCGAAGCAAAGTTGAGAGAATAGTTGAAAATTTAACTAAGTTAAAGTTGAAACTACATAAATTGAAAAAAAAATTGATTTAAAATTAGTATTATGAGATAAGAATATATGTATTTGGAATTAAAATGATAAAAGTAAGTAATATAATAAAAAAGTATACAAAAGATAAAGATGCTAAAAGAGTTCTTAATGATGTTTCATTTTCTGTTGAAAAAGGAGAATTTATCTCAATAATTGGAACAAGTGGAAGTGGAAAAACAACTCTTTTAAATCTTATTGGTGGGCTTGATACTCATTATGATGGTGAAGTAATATCATTTTCTGAAAATTTAAAGGAAATTTCTGATAAAAAATTATCAAAATACAGAAATAAGCATATTGGCTTTGTATTTCAGAATTTTAATTTACTTAGTCATTTAACTGTAGAGGAAAATATAAAACTACCTGAGCAATTTAGTGACAAAGTATTTGGTAGAAAAAGAGTTGAGGAATTATTAGAAATTGTAGGGATTTCAGAGCAAATAGATAAATACCCAAATGAATTAAGTGGTGGGCAAAAACAAAGAGTTGCAATTGCAAGAGCATTATTCAATAAGCCAGAGTTATTACTATGTGATGAACCAACAGGGAACCTTGACAGGGATACTGGAATTGAAATTTTAAGTTTTTTTAGGAAATTAAACAGAGAATTTAATATTACTATATTTATTATAACTCATGAATTACATATTGCTGAGCTTACAGATAGAGTTATTAAAATTGAAAATGGAAGTATTGAAAGTGACACATTAACTAATCCTAAGGAGGAAAAATGAAAAATGTATTTATAATAATCACAATGTTGATAAGTTTAAGCTTATTTTCTCAGTTTCCATCACCTGATGCACCTCCAAGACCAACTCCAACTCCAACAGCTTCCAATGTTGATAATAATTTTAAATCTGTTAGTGTTGAAGGAATTACTTTAAGCGTTCCTGATTCATGGGTTAAAAATCCTGGTAAGAATTTATGGACAAATGGAAAAGGAAATAGTGTTAACATTATTTCTGAAGCGGCACCTGGCTATACATTAAAGGCTTATGTTGATTTAAGCATTAAAAATATGAAAAAAATGATAAAAACATATAAGGTAATATCTAAAGGTGAAGGAAAAGGAAAAAATGTTACTTATATGTATTATTTAGGTACTTATAGTTTAACTGAAGTTGGTGCAGCATCTGGTAGTATTAATATTTATTCTCTTTTTGTTGATGCGAAAGATACAAAATATGTAATAACTATTGGTAGTCTACCTCAAAACTTTAAGGAAATGGATAGTACTTTAAAAAAAATCATGAAAACAATTAGTCTTAATACTAGTTATAAAAAAGTTGTTGATAATAAAGGTGGAATCAAGGTTATAGGAAATAAAGTTTCTGTTGATGTTCCTAATGGTTGGGCTAAAACACAGGGAAGAGATATGTGGATTGATCCTTTAACAAGGTCAAGTATTAATGTTATTGTTGAAAACGCAACCGGATATACTTTAGATAGTTATTTGGATTTATCACTAAAAAATATGAAGAAAATGATTCCTTCTTATAAATTAACTGAAAAAACAAAGAGAAAAGTAGCAGGTAGAGAACTTGGTATTCTACTTGGAGAATTTACTATTAATAATGTTGAGATTAAACTCTATTCTGTTGTAATGAATTTAGATGGTGTCAAATATGTGCTAAGTGTTGGTGGTCCTAAAAAATCATTTAAATCTTTATCTAAAACATTTAATAAAATAATAAATTCATTCAAAAAATTATAAAAACAATGTATAAATATATTTTCATAATTATAATCTTTTCATTTTCATGTAGTAAAAGTAATTATCCTAAAAAATATATTTCTGATAATTACTTTATTCATAAAAATATGGAAATAATAATACCATCTTTTTTTAAAAAAGATGGTATTATTCAAAACAAATGGGTTGATAAGTATAATGGAGCTACTTTGAATATTATTGTAGAATATTCTGATACTGACTTAAGTGACTATTTAAATGATTCACTTGTTTTAATAAAAAAAACATATTCTTCTTATAATATAATAAGTAAAGAAAGTTTAAGTAAAAATAAAATTTTAATATTATCCTCTACTAAAATTGATGATATTATGTTAAACTTCTATACACTTGTAGTCTCTTTTGATACCTCCAAGCTTATTATTACTCTTGGAGGTAAAAAAGAAATCTTTAAGGATAAAAAATATGAGACTTTTATTAAGTCAATTAAAGTGAATGAGGATATTAAATATGAAAATAATAAATAAAATTTCAGAATTAAAAACTATAACAAAAGAGCTTAAAAAAGATGATAAAATTATTGGTTTTGTGCCAACAATGGGTGCCTTACATGAAGGGCATTTAAAATTGGTAAAAAAGGCAAAAAAAATATCAGATTTTGTGATTGTATCTATTTTTATAAACCCAACACAATTTGGAAAGAATGAGGATTTAGATAAATATCCAAGAGATATAAATGGAGATAGTCAGAAATTAAAAGATTTAGGTGTTGATATTGTCTTTTTTCCAGATGCTGAAGAGATTTATCCAGAAAATTATCAGACAGTTGTTTCTTTGAGCAAGATAACAAAAGGATTATGTGGTGATAGAAGAGAAGGGCATTTTGATGGAGTTGCAACTATTGTTTTAAAATTATTTAATATTGTCACTCCTAATTTTGCATTTTTTGGATTAAAAGATTATCAGCAGTTTGTACTAATTAAGCAACTGGTTAAAGATTTAAATCTTGATATTAAAATAATAGGAATTGAGATAGTTAGAGAAGAAGATGGTTTAGCTATGAGTTCAAGAAATCTTAATCTAACAAAATCAGGTAGAAAAAAAGCTGGATTAATTAATAAAGTTATTAAATCTGCAATAAGTAAGTTTAAATCAAAAGTTGAAAACTTTGAAAACAGTGATTTTATTATTGAATACATACAGAATAACTTAGAGAAAGAAGGTTTTACTATTGATTATATAGAGTTAAGAGATAGAAAAAATCTTATTACAGTACATTCTATAAATGAAGATTCGATGATTTTTATAGCAGTATTTATTGATAATGTTAGATTGATAGATAATTTTTCATTTGGAGAAATATATGATTAAAATTTTATATTTTATACTTTTATTATTTATTTTATTGCTTTCATCATGTAAAGATAATAGAACCGATTATCAAAAAGCAAATGATTATTTTAGCCATAAAGACTATAAAAAAGCTATAGTTTACTTTAAAAAATCTTTAAAAGATGGAATAGATGATAATGCTTCACTATTTAAAAAACTTGGTGTTGCATATTTAGATACGGGACATTTAAGAGAAGGAGAAGCATATATAAAAAAAGCAATGAAAATTTCTCCTGATGATAATGCTCTGATGAGTTTATATAGTGATGTTTTAATAAAAAGAAAAAAATATTATGAAGCAAGTTATCTGCTAAAAAAATTACCAGATAGTTTTAATAAATATTATTCACTTGCTCATATTTATTTTTTGGGTAAGAATTTAGATCTTGCATTTAAGAATTTGGAAAAATCTATAACTTATCTTGAAAATGATGAAGATAAAATTAAATATAAATATGATTTTGCAAAAAAAGTTATTAAAAGTGATAAGAATTGTATTGCAAAAAATAAAATTTTTGATGAATTATATGTTAATTTTAAAGAAGATATAAATTTTTTAAAAAACTATTATAATGCCTTAAATTGTAAATATGAAAATACATTACAAAATAGGTCATTAATTGGGCGTTATAATAAAAATCTGATTAAAAGAGAGCAAAGGAGGTTAGAAGTTTTAAAGAGTTTTGCAGATAAAGTATCTGATAAGTATTATTATAATGAATTAGCACAGATTTATATAGATAAGAAAGATTTTTTAAATGCAAGAAGATATATAAATGAGTCTAAGGTTATTGAGTATAATCAAAATAAATTATTATTTTTAGAAGCTCAAATTGACTTTGAAAGAGAAAGATATAAAATGGTTATTGAAAAACTTACTAAATATTTAAAAAAAGAAAGAAAGGTTGCAAGAAATACACCTCAGGTTATAAAAGCTTTGACTGTATTAGCTGAATCAGAATATTTAACTAATAATAACTTTAGTGCAATAAAACATTATAATGAGCTTGTTAAACTTGATAAATACAATAAGGAAAATTTATATAAATTAAAGACTTTATATGAAAAAACAGGAAATAAAAAAGCATTAATAGACATTAAGTATAAAATTAAATTTTTTTATAGGAAATTTTATAAATGATAGATTTACATATACATACAATATATAGTGATGGCTCCAACACAGTTGAAGAGATTTTTAAAATTGCGAAATCAATTAACTTAGATACTATTGCAATTACTGATCATGACACATTACTTGCAATAAAAGAAGCCCGTAAATATGAGAATGATTTTAATATTGAAAATATATCTGGAGTTGAAATTAGTACGAGATATAAGGATGATAGAGAACTACATGTTTTAGGTTATCTGTTTGATGATGAAAATGAAGAACTTTTAGCTTTATTAAAATGGATTAGAAAAACAAGAAAAGAAAGGAATGTGAAATTAATATCATTATTAAATGAGCTGGGATATAAAATAAGTTTTGACGATTTAATAAGAGTTGCTAAGAAGGAAAAAAATATTGGAAGACCTCATTTTGCAAGGCTACTAATTGAACGAGGATATTTTAAAACATTTGATGAAGTTTTTATGGAATTACTTGCTGAAGGAAGACCAGGATACATTAACAGAGAGTCTATTTCTCCTTATGAAGCAATCAAAACAATTCATAATGCAGGTGGAGTTGCAGTATTAGCACATCCTCTTTCATATCACTTTAAAAAGAGAAGTGATGTTAAAGAACTCCTTGTTGATTTGGTTAGGCATAATCTTGATGGTATTGAGGCTGAATATGTAACTTATAATAAAGCGGATATTGTCTGGTTAAAGAAACAGGCGATTGATTTAAATATAGTTATTACTGGTGGTTCTGATTATCATGGTAAATATAAACCACACATTTCTTTGGGAAAAGGTCTTGGTTCTTTATTTGTTCCAGACAAATTGTTAATTAATTTGAAAAATATAATAAAAAATAGGAAATAATGTTTTATAGTACCATGATAGTAGAATTAAAATATATATATGTATACATTGCTATTGCTATTGCTACGACTCTGTCCTTTATCTTGATTCAGATTTATCATGATGAGCAAAGTAAAAAAAGAAAGTTCTTTTCGTATATTTCTTATACGGTAACAATTTTTGTTCTTTTTATTGTAGTTTTTTTAATATTTACTGATAAGAATAGTGGTTATTTTTCTTTTTTTACTCTTTTTATAGGTCGTAAATAGCTCATGAAAATAATATTTTTTTTAATATTTTTTATTTCTGTAACAAGTGTATATTCCAAAGAGATTATACATAAAGTTAAAAAGGGTGATTTTTTATATAAAATTGCTTATAAATATATATCTCAAACGGAATATTTATATGTTGATGATTTTATAAAAAAAATAAAAAAAGATAATAATATTAAAAAGTATGTAAGACCAAATCAGAAATTAAAAATTACTCTACTTGATAAAAAGTTAGAAACAACAACTATACCAGAGCCAGTAAGAGTAAAAGGATTATACTATACTGTTTCAAATGTTGCATATAAGGATTTTTTAAATAGAGTGAGAACTTATAAAAAAGCTGGAATAAATACTGTTGTAATTGATATAAAAAATATGATAGGAGAAATAACTATTCCATTTAATAATAAGCTAAAAAAAGAGTTGAAAACCGTTCATTGGTCTTCAATTGGACAGTTAAGAAAGTTATTGTATTATTTGCATAAGGAAAATATATATGTAATTGCAAGAGTCGTTTGTTTTCACGACCAAATAATGGCTGAAAATAAAAAAGAGTATCGGGTTTTTAAAAATAATAAGGAATGGGTAAATCCTGCAAATAAAGATGTTCAAAATTATTTATTATCATTAATTGATGTTGTATTAAAATATCCTATAGATGAGTTACAGCTAGACTATGTTCGTTTTCCTGCAACATATTCAAAAAAATGTACTAGTTATAAGTCTGATATTATTATTAATTTTTTAAAAGAAGTTCATAAAAAAACAAAGAGAGCTAAAATTAAATTAGGACTTGATGTTTTTGGTATTGCTCTTTGGCAACGAAAAGATGATGAGTGTTCTATCGGGCAAAATTTAAGAAAAATGGCTGATTATTCAGATGTTATTTCTCCTATGATCTATCCATCTCATTTTTCTAATCCATTTGATGGAGTTAAAAATCCCAATGATAATCCTGATTTAATTATAAGAAGAAGTATAAAGCGTGCTGAAATTGTATTTAAAGGAAAAGATATTAAATTTAGGCCATATTTACAGGCATTTAGTCTTGGTGCTAAAAAATATAATAAAGACTATATTCTAAAACAGATAAATGAATTAAATTCTGATACTGGATACCTTTTTTGGAATGCAAGGGGTAAATATCAGGTTGTTTATGATGCTTTAAATTATTTAAAACTTAAAGAAAAGAAAAAAGAGAAGATTGAAGGTAATAATAGAATAAATAGTATTATTGAAAAGACTGAAGAATAATTAATTTTCTATAGGTAATTCAATTGTAAATATTGATCCTGTTATTCCATCAATTCTATTATTTGCCCATATTTTACCATTATGAGCTGATATTATTTTTTTTGAAATTGATAAACCAAGTCCTGTTCCTTTAATTATACTATTAGATGTTCTGTCACTTTGATAAAAGGTATCAAAAATTTTAAATAGTTCACTATTATTAAGGCCAATTCCTTCATCTTTAAATTTTATTACAATACTGTTTTCTTTTCTAGTTAAACAAATATCTATACTCGTATTATTTTTTGTAAATTTTATTGCATTTGTTAGTATATTATCTATAGATTGTCTTATTTTATTCGAATCAATATTTAGAAAATAGCTTTTGGATTCATTTTTAATAATATTAAGTTTTATATTTTTTTCTTTTAGCCTATAATCTAAACTGTTTATTGATTCATTTAATATACTTAAAAGGTTAACTCTTTTAAGATTATACTTAATATCCAAGGTTTCGAGTTTTGCAATGTTTATTAAATCTTCCCATAATTTTATTAAGCGTTTTACACTTTCATTTATTCTTTCAAAATAATATTTTTCCTTTTCTTTATCGATTTGCTCTATTTTTCTTATTGCAACAGATGAATATCCTAAAATAGCATTCATAGGAGTTTTTAATTCATGTGAAATATTAGCTAAAAATATATCCTTAGCCTTACTTGCACTTTCTGCCAGTAATTTAGCTTCTTCTAAGTTCTCATTTATTCTTTTTAAATCTATTGTTCTGTCTATGATTTTGTTTTCCAGATTCATATTTAAATCTTCAAGTTCTTTTTGTTGGAGATGTATTTTTTTTATTAAATTATCTAATTCTGATTTTATAAATATAATAGCCTGATAAATCATGCTAAACGGGCTTTTTTCATACTTTTCCATATTATATTTACTTTCTTTATTCCAGTCTATATTTAATAAAAAGTTTTTTAATAGATTTAACTCATACTCAAAAACTATATTTTCTCTATTTTTATTTAAAACTATATTACTTGTAGTAATCATTTTGGATACATAATCTTTGGCAATAGATTTTAGCTTGTTCTTTTTCTTATATTTTTTGTTTTTATGACCTGATAATATTTGAAATGCTTTAAATATAGAGTCTTCATAATTATCTTCTATTGCTAAGATTACTTTTGTATTAACAAATGACATTCCAAGATTTAAACTGATTTTAGTTATTTTATGTGTATTATAGAAGATTGCACCTACTACACCATTATATTTTCTTATATGTTCAATATATAAGCGTCTTCCTTCTGCTGAAATCGCTTTTACATGTTTTTGATTACTGATAACAATAAGTTGATTTAGATTTGATATCTTTCTGGCATCTTCAAAAATATCAATCATTTTTTTTACACTTGATAATAAAGGTCTTCCTTTTGAATTTATAATAAAAATTGTTTCAGCAATAAGATATGGGTGTGCAAAATAGTCATCATCTTCAATTTTCCAACTTTTTTTCTGTTTTAAGGATAGGCCAGTTACTGAACATTTACCAATTTCCTCAAATTTATCATTAAACATGCAAACCTTAGTAGATAATATTTGGGGTTTTAAATAAACCCCGTTTTTGGGTTTTAATTTTAAAACCCTCTACCATATATTAAATTAATAAATAAAGCAAATGGAGATTATAAAATCTAGTCTCTTAAAACTGCACGGCTTATAACCATTCTTTGAACTTCTGATGTTCCTTCATAGATTTCTGTAATTCTTGCATCTCTAAAATGTCTTTCTGCTGGGTAATCTTTAGTATACCCATATCCTCCAAAAATCTGAATAGCTTTAGATGTTACAAAGCCACTTGTTTCAGCTGCATATAACTTTGCCATTGCTGAAATAGTACCAAAATGAGGATCTTTCTGATCTTTTAAGTATGCTGATTCTCTGATTAATAATCTTGATGCTTCTATTTTAGTTGCCATATCTGCAAGCATAAACTGAATTGCCTGAAATGATGCAATTGATTGACCAAACTGCTTTCTTTCTTTTGAATAATCAGCTGCTTCTTCAAGAGCCGCTCTTGAAATACCAAGAGCCTGAGCAGCAATACCAATTCTTCCACCATCAAGAGTTGCCATTGCAATTTTAAAGCCCATTCCTTCCTGAGCTAATAAATCTGACTCATGAACTTTTACATCATCAAAAATAATTGATGCAGATGAAGCACCTTTAATACCAAGTTTATCTTCAATTTTACCAATTGAAACTCCTTTTGTTGTCATATCAACAATAAATGCTGAAATTCCACGGCTTTTCTTAACTGGTTTTTTATCTGTTACTGCAAAAACAATTGCATAATCTGCCTGAGGAGCATTTGTTATAAAGTTTTTACTACCATTAATTATGTAGTATTCTCCCTCTTTAACAGCTACTGTTTTTTGTGCAATTGCATCTGTTCCTGCATTTGGCTCTGTAAGAGCAAAACAACCAAGTTTATCACCACTTGCAAGTTGAGTTAAATACTTCTTTTTTTGTTCTTCGTTAGCAAATTTTAAAAGAGGGTCACATACAAGAGAGTTATTTACACTCATAATAACACCAGTAGAAGCACAGCCTCTTGATATTTCTTCCATTGCAATTGCATATGAAACAACATCCATGTCGCTTCCTCCGTATTCTGCAGGAACATAAACACCTAAAAGCCCAAGTTGGCCTAATTCTTTAATTATTTTAATCGGAAATTCACCTTTTTTATCTATTTCTGCTGCAACAGGAATTAATTTATCTTTAGCAAATTTTCTAGTCATGTCTTGAATCATTTTTTGTTCTTCAGAAAGTGTAAATTTCATTTTTCCTCCATAATTCATAAATAGTTTTCATAAACGAGCTTATTCTAGTTTAATATTAGTATTAATGTCAAGAATCTTTTGGGTTTTTATTATTTTATTTTATGATTAATTTACTTTAAAAATTAATTTATGTGTAAAAAACTTAGTTTTTATTATATAGTATTGATTTTATATGAGTAAATATGATATAAATTCAATTGTTTATTATAGGGGTAAATTATGTTATACGATGAGAATTTAAAATTTGATATAAGATTGGTTGAAGATTTTAAGGATGATGAAGAATATATGAAGAAATATCAAGAGTATCTAAAAAACCTTGAAGACCACAGTTATAATTTGCAAAAGGTTGAAATTTAAAAGATTCTGGGGGGTATAATGAATAATTTGTCAGAGTTTTCATCTTTTGTTCTGTCATTGGCATCTTCAGCATTTTATTATATGGGCGAATCTTCTGATTCTGGCCAAAAAAGTGAAATCAACTTAGATATAGCTAAACACACTATTGATACAATTGCAATGTTAGAAGTGAAAACAAAAGGTAATTTAGAGCAAGATGAAATAACATTACTTGAAGATATCTTATACAAATTAAGAACAAAATTTATAAAATTAAAAAAAATAAAAAATTAAAACTAGAGGAATAATGGCTAAAAAGAATGAAACAAATGAAGTTATAAATAAAAAGCTCGAAGATAAATCTTTGATGATAAAAATTGACAATAGTCTAAATAGAATTGATGCGGCATTAAATAACTATACTCAATTACTTACATCTCTTGAAAAAAAGTTGCTTATTAATTCGGTATTGGTGTATATAATCTTTTTAATTTTAGTTGTTAGTTTTTTATATGTTATTTTTGACCAAAAAAATAAGTCTCTTGAAGATAGTAACAGGCTTTTGAAGGTCGCTATAAGTAAAAACTCTGAAGAAATAAAGATTTATAAAGAAAAAATTAATGGTTATAAAACTACAAAATCTAAGATTAAGCTTCTACTAGAAGAGTTTCAGGATACTACTTCTGATTCTAAAAAATTAGTTGATGATTTTAGGGCAATGGATAAGTCGTTCTTTTCTGATGTTGAACAATTATTTTTTGATAAAAAAGTAAATAAGCTTAAATCTGATTTGAGTATAAAGTTTTATGAAAATGGTAAGTCTGCTTTCTTATCAAATTCATATAGCGAAGCAATTAAGAAATTTACAGAATCTTTAAAGTATAACCCTAAAAATCCATATATAAATGAAATTAATTTCTTTTTAGGTGTTTCATATCTAAGAACAAAAAAATATTCAGTTGCTGTTAAATATTTAGAAAAATCAATGGTAAATAATTTTGATAGAAAAAAAGCTGATGATATATTATTCTTTTTGGGAAATGCTTATGAGAAATTATCAAATACAGTAAAAGCAAGAGAGTATTATAAGAAAATCATAGAAGAATATTCTACTGGTGATAAGTACTGGGATGCAAAAAGAAGATGGAATACTTTGAATAAAAAATAACTAATCACATCTAAACGATAGATAGCATGGATTTGTTGTTATAATTATGAGGAAAAAATGAAATGTTTTAAATGTGGAACCCTAATAGATAATAATGCTGAAACCTGTTCAAACTGTGGACAAAATCTTCGTAAAATAAAAAAGGAATTTTCTCCTAATATGTATAATAAAATAAAATCTATATCATCTAATAAGTCTCAAAAAATGATTCCTCTTGATATTTCAATAGGTGATAGCATTTCTGAGCAGTATATTATACATGAATATTTAAATGATGATTTAATTTTTTATTCATTTATTGGTATTGATAGTTTTAATAAACAGAAAGTACAAATTGATTTTGTAAAACCAGCATTGCTTAAAACTGAATATGATAAATCTCAGTTTATTAATTCACTAAGAGAAGAAAAATTTAGACAACATGAAAACCTTTCAATTATATATGATTATGGCAAACACAATAGTAACTACTATATTGTGTCTGAATATATAGAAGGAATTTCTCTAAGAGAAATTATTGATACAAAACAAGAGAATTTTACTCTTGAGGAAATTGAGCCTATTGTTGCACAAATAACAGATGCTTTAACTGATATACATGAGGATAGCCTTGTTGGATATCTTATTCCTGAAAATATTGTAATAATGAAAAATATTTTAAAAATAAGGAATACTTTTTGGTTTAGATGTTTTAATCATAAAACTGTATTGAAATATTTTTCATCAGATTCCCCATCTTACTATTATTTAGCTCCTGAATTAAGAGGTGGTTCTCCAAAACTAATAAATGCTACAGATTTGTATTCAATTGGAGTTATACTTTCGTCATTACTTGTAGGGAAGATATATAAAGGTGTTCAGTATAATATTACTGAATATAATAAAAACTTGCCTTATGAAGCAGATCCTTTATTTTTAAAACTTGTAAATAAAAATGCAAATAAAAGATTTCAAAATGTTGAGGATTTTTTAATTGCATTTGATAAATTATTTTCATTTAATCCAATAGACCATGACCAAACAACAAGAGTTGTAAATACTTCTGATATTCTATCAATAGAAGAAGAGAATTTTGATTTTGAAGATGAAATGGAAACATCAATGATAGATAGAAAACATGCTCAAAATATTACTGATAAATTCGATGACGATGAGCATGCAACAACTGTTTTAGCTAAAAAAGACTCTAAGGCTGGACAAGTTTTTGAAGAAGATGAACATGAAACTAAAGTTTTACCTAAAAAGAAAAATAAAAAGAAGAAGAATAAAAATAGTAAAAAGAAATCTTCTCCACCTCCTCACAATCTAGATAATAATTCAAAAAAAGATGAAGTTATTTCTAAAGTAGAGGAGACAAAAGAAGAAGAGATAAAAGAAGAAGAAAGCAAAAAGGATAGTAACACGTCATTTAGCTCTTATAAAAATCCTTTTTATAAGCCTGAAGAATTTACAAAAGAGCAGGATAACTTTCAGCAACAGAAGGAATTTCAAGAATATCAAAAATCTGTTTATCAGCAATTATCTGATTTTCAAGAAAGAGATAACAAGAAAAACATTATAATGATTGCAGGCTTTTTTGCATTTGCTTTGATTATAGTTGTTTTAATTGTCATTATGTTTTTGAGACCAACAAATACGCTTTCTCCTGCTGATGCTAAAGTAATGGCAACAGTAAAAAAACAAAATGAAATAATTGCCAGAATGAACAAAAAATTTGAAGCAATAGAAAAGGAAAAGAAAAAGAGTAAAGAAGAAGTTTTATTAGCTAAAAAAGAAAGGGAAAATAAAGAAAATGAATTAGTAGAACAAAAAAAGAAAATTAAAGAACTTGAAAGTAAAAAAACTGAAAAATCAACAGATGAAGAAAAAAAGAAACTTGAAGAAGAAAAGAAAAAGGCTCAACTAGAAAAAGAAAAGCTTGAAAAAGAATTAAAAGCTAAAAAAGAGTTGGAGGCAGAAAAAAAAGAAAAAGAAGAAAAGCTTAGAAAGAAGTTAAAAAAAGAACAAGAGGCTTTGGCTAAAAAGAAAAGAGACGCTGAAAAAAGAAAAGCTCAGCAAACTAAGTTAATAAAAAATAAAAAATTAAGTAAAAAGCTTAAAAATGATAAGAAAAAAGAAGCTAGAAAGAAAGCTGAGAAACTTGCAAAGAAAAAAGAAAAAGAAAGATTGGAGAAAAAGAAAAAAGAACAACTTTTATTGGCTAAGAAAAGAGATGCAGAGAAAAAGAAAAAATTGGAAGAAAGTAAAAAGAAAAATGATTTAGATGCAGAAGCAGATGCTTTACTTGCTTCAGCAATGGACGAAAATAAAAAGGAAGCTGTTGTTAAAAAAGAAGGAAAATGTCGAAAAGGTATGATTAAAATAAAAGAAGGTAGTTTTAAATATGGAAGCCCTGCATCTGATAAAAGCAGAGGTCCATCAGACCCATTATTAAAAACGGTTAACCTAAATACTTACTGTATTGACAGATATGAATCTAAAGGTCCTGTTAATTTTTCTCAGGCAACAGCAAGATGTAAAAAGAGAGGGAAACGACTTTGTTCTACTCAGGAATGGGAAAAAGCATGTAAAGGTAAGTATAATAGAAAGTATCCTTATGGAAATAAGTTTAATCCAGATAAGTGTAATACTGCCGATGAGGACGGAGAAGCAAGAAAGTATAAGAAAACAGGTTCTTTAAAGAAATGTAGGTCTCCTTATGGTTTGTATGATATGAGTGGAAACCTTGCTGAATGGACTAAAAATGGTAATGCTTCAAGGCAAATATTAAAGGGTGGTAGTTATAAATCTGAAGAGGAAGATGCAAAGTGTTCAAGTGTTAAAAAAGCATCTAAAAGTAGCCGTAAAGTAAATTATGGTTATCGTTGTTGTAGTGACTTATAAAGTATTATAAAGGAGGGGGTATGAAGTTAGTATTATTTTTGATAACATTCTTGATTACAGCAAATTTATTTGCTAAAAGGGTTTTAATTTTAAAGTCAAAGGATATTTCAACTTATGATGCTCTCGTTACGGGGTTTTCAATAAAGACAAAGGCGAAAGTTGAAGTTCTTTTATTGTCTAAGAAGCTGTCTGCTACGGATGTATTGAAAAAAATAAAATCTGATGCGGATTTAGTTTTTGCAATAGGAGATAAGGCACTTAAGGTGGCACTAAAGCAAACAGAAAAGCCTGTTGTTTTTGCAATGGTGTTAAATTATAGAAAGTATAGTATTGATATCAATAAGGTTACTGGTATAAAAATAAAATTATCTGCTAAAACACAGATTGGAGCTATTTCATCAATATTTAAGGCTGAAACAATTGGTGTTGTATCAAGCTCTCCTGCAATTGATAATTTAATTAAAAAACATGAAAAAATTGCATCGCTATTTGGAATAAAATTAAAAGTTATTTCTGTTGAAGATAATAATTTATTAGCTGCACTTGGAAAACATAAAAATGAAATTGATGCTTTATGGATGCTTCCTGATAAATCAATTTTAAATTTAAAAGGATATAATATTTTGAGTAAATTTGCTCTTCAATATAAAAAACCATTATATGTCTTATCGAAAGGTTTAGTTGAAAAGGGAGGATTGTTGTCACTGTCTCCTAATTACTTACTTGTTGGTAAGCAGGCTTCTAGAGTTGCAAATAAGGTTTTATTTTCAAATGTTCCTATTAAATATATACCTATTTCAGACCCCGATTCATTTACTCTAACCTTAAATTATACTATACTTCAGAGATTGGAAATGTTAAAAGAAATTGCTCCTAAAATATTGTCATTTGCGGCTTCAAAAGAGTTTATGATAGAAGTTGTTAAATAACCTAATGAAATCTAAAAATCTAATTAAAATTTATTATTTAATATTAATTCTATTACTTCTTCCTTCCTGTAAGAATAAAGAAGTTAATAAATCCTCTGATAAAACAAAAGATGCTGTTAACAGCATTTCTAATACAGGTGGAGAGTATAAAAAAAATAAAGAATATACAGATGCTTTTGATAAATTTGAAAATAAAAAATTTAGAGAAGCTTATCCTCGTTTTATTGAGCTTATAAAAAAATATCCTAATGATTTAGAGTTAAATTATTCTATTGGATATATTGCAGCAAAATCAAAAAACATACCTATTGCAAGGAAGTTTTTACTCAAAACTATTGAAATTGATAAAAGAAAATGGCAGGCATACAAAGAATTAGCAATTATGTACAAGTCTGTTTATAACTATAAAGAATCTTTAAAATGGGTTAAAAAAGTATTTAAATATGAAGAGAATGACCCTATGTCTAATTTTATAATGGGATACTTATCAAATAAATTAGAAAAAAATGATGATGCTTATATTTATTATGAAAGAGCGATAAACTCATCATCAACTTACATGCTTGCTTATATTCATTATGGGGAATTTTATTTTTCTAGAAAACAATATGATAAAGCAGAAAAAGTATGGAAGGAAGGGTTAAAGAAGAGATATTCAAATACAATTGCAAAAAGATTAGGTAGTTTGTATATTACAACCCAAAACTATACTAATGCATTGAATATATATAATGAATTAATAAAAAGATATCCTAAAAATGCAGAATCATACTTCTATATAGCCAAAGTTTACGAAGGTTTAAACGATTTTATTAAGGCTGAAGAATTTTATAAAAAATCCTTATCTTTTAGTAAAAGTTATGATAGCCCTAAATTAGCATTGGCTAAAATTTATATTAAACAGAAAAAATATAATGATGCACTAGATATTTATAAAGAACTAAATGATAAAATGATAGATAAAACAACTTTTTATTTATATAAACAAGCATTGATTCTAAAAAAACTAAAAAATACAAAAAAATATAATGATATCATAAAAGAGCTAAAAAAGAGTAAACTTCAACAATCAAAAGATTATTTGCAGTTATTAAAAAAATAGATTAATTGACAGAGCATATTATTTTAAATATAATACATTAATAATTTTTATATAAGGTATTAAATGGGAATATTGATAAAGAATGGAAAGTTTATTAGAATGACTGATGAAAACAATGATTTCATTGGAGACCTTTTAATAGAAAATAATATTATAGTAAAAATTGATAAAAATATTGAACATAAATCTGGTGATTTATTAATTGATGCAAAAAATAACTATGTTACACCAGGGTTTATTGATCCTCATTGTCATATTGGTATATGGGAAGATGGTATGGGATTTGAAGGTGCTGATGGTAATGAAGTTACAGATCCTATAACTTCTAATTTAGATGCAGTTTTTGGTATAAACCCATTAGATCCATGTTTTAAGGAAGCTTATGAAGCAGGCATCACAACTGCTGTTACTGGTCCTGGTAGTGCAAATGTTATAGGTGGAACTTTTGTTGCCTTAAAAACTTATGGAAATAATTTGGATAAAATGATTTTAAAAAATCCTGCAACAATGAAATCAGCTCTTGGAGAAAACCCTAAAAGAGTTTATTCAGGGCAAAATAAATCTCCTTCAACAAGAATGGCAACTGCTGCATTATTCAGAGAAACTCTAATTAAAACAAAAGAATATATAAAAAAACAAAAGAATGCTTTAGAAAAGAATGAAGATTTTGAAATTAATTTTAAGTTAGAGGCTCTTAAAAAAGTTGTAACAGGAGAAATGCTGATAAAAACACATGCTCATAGAGCAGATGATATAATGACTGCAATAAGAATTTCAAAAGAATTTAATTTAAATATGACAATAGATCATTGCACTGAAGGACATTTAATTGCTGATTTATTAAAAGAGGAGATGGTTAAGCCTATTTTAGGACCTTTAATTGTAGAACGTTCAAAAATAGAGCTAAAAAATCTTTCAATGAAAGCACCAAAAATACTTTCTGATGCAAATGTTGAATTTGCTATGATGACAGATCATCCTGTTATTCCTATTCAATATCTTCCCGTTCAGGCTGCTTTGGCAGTAAGAGAAGGGCTTGATAAGCTTAAAGCTCTAAAGTCTATTACTATAAATGCTGCTAAATTTACAGGTATTGATGACAGGGTTGGTTCTATTGAGGTAAATAAGGATGCTGACTTGGTTATTTGGAATAAATATCCTCTTAGCTGGGAAGCGGTTCCTGAATATGTATTGATTAATGGAAAGATTGTATATAAAGAAAATTAAAATGAATTTTTTATAATAAATAAAGTCTAATAGATATGTTTCATTTAAGAGGTAATTATGAAAACTATAATATTTTTGTTTACAATATTAACAACATTGTCTTTGTTGGCTTCTATTGGTAAAATAGATGAAATTAAAGGTAATGCATATATTAAACAAGCATCATCAAAATATAAGAAGGTAAAGTTATCAGATGAGGTAAATAAAGGTGATATAATAAGAACAAGTAGAAATACTTCACTGAAGATTATATTTGATGACACATCTACTTTAAATGTATTTTCTAAATCTGTAATTAAAATAGATAAAAATCTTACTGATAAAAATAATTCAAAATCAATTACTTTATTTTCAGGAAAGCTTTGGGCTAGAATACATAAGAGAGTAACAAAGAAAAACTTTTTTAAAATTAATACTCCTACTGCAACGGCTGGTGTAAGAGGAACTAGTTTTGGTGTTGTTGTTGCTCCAAACGGGTCATCTCTTGTTAGAGTTAAAAAGGGAAGAGTACTTTTTGATTCAGATATAGATCCAAGAGTTTTAAAAGAAGAAAAGAAAGAAGAAAAGAAAGAAGAAAAGAGTTCTGAAAGTCAGGATTTAATGAAACCGCATGAATTGAAAATATCAACATCTCATATAAATAGAGAAGATAATTCTATTAGTACCGATATTGTTACAGGTGTAAAAAAGAATTCAATAATCTTAAAGAAAGATACAACTGCTTCATTTAGATTAGATAATGGTATTAAAGCTGAAGCTAGAATTCCTATTATACAATTTGAAACTGAAGAAGATATGCCAAAAGATCCAGAAAAAAGAAAAGAAATAATTACATGGCATATTTCTAACTTAAAACATAGAGTAAAAACTGCAAATCAATTAATTTTTAAGGTTAATAAAATTGCAGGTGGTATTGAGTCTATGAAGTCTGATAAAAAGTTTTCAGTTGAGCAGATATCTGCAACTACTAAAAAAGGCAAAAAAGAAATGGAATATATTTCTGAAACAGTAGAAAATATGGAAAATTCAATGGATGCTCAATTATATTTTCTCGAAACTTATGCAAAAGATGACCCTGATGTTCAAAAAGCTTTTGAAGAACATAGTAAGTTTGTAGAAGAAAAAAATAAGACAATAAAATAATACTATCTTATCCTTTCCATATAGTAATCCTCAAGAGATTTATTGTTACTTTTTAATTTATGGAGTTTATCCTCATCTAGAAATTCAATAATATTACCATTTTTCATCATTATAATTTGATCGCATAGCTTTTCTACTGATTCTAAAATATGAGATACAAAAATTATTGTTTTATTTTTTTTAATTAAATCTTTTAATAAAATTTTAAAATCATAAACTGCAACAGGGTCAAGTCCTGAGAATACTTCATCAAGTATAAGAATATTCGCATCAGATATTATTGCTCCAATAAGAACTATTTTCTTTATCATACCTTCAGAGTACTCAGTCATTAGCCTTTTTGAATCTTCCAGAATATCAAAATCCTTTAATAATTTAGAAAAATCATTTTTAATATTATATATATTTGAAATCCATGTTAAATATTCAAATCCTGTTAAATATTCGTAAAAAATAGGTTTTTGAGGTATATAAAAGAAATTCTCTTTATAACTATAGTCATCAATGTTGATATTTTTATTATTAAAAAGAATTTTACCTGAAGTAGGTAAAATTTCACCAATTATTGTTTTAATTGTTGTTGATTTTCCTGCACCATTTTGCCCGACAATTCCTACAAATTTATTACTCTTAATTTTAAAGCTAATATTATTAACAGCTTCTTTTTTTCCAAATACTTTAACTAAATCTATTACTTCTATCATAAAAACCTTTATAAAACCTATATTTCTATCATATAAGAATTGTTTATTCCAATTTTTTCTAAACTTTTATTAAAAAATATTATTTTTTTTTGAGAAAGTTATTGATTTTTATAATCAAATATGATTTAATTATAGGGGGAAAGGGGTTTGTTTAGTGAAAAAAGATTTTCTAATAAAAACAAGAGTGTTTATATTTGTAATATTTTCATTTTTTTCAATTATAATAATAAGATTATATAACTTACAAATCGTTAAGGGTGAGTATTATTCTCAGAAAGCAGAAAATAATTTTCTTGATACAGTAAAGATAAGAGCACAAAGAGGAAATATATACGATAAGTATGGTAAAATACTTGCAAAAAATATTGCACAATTTAATTTATATGTAAACCCCAAGTTAGTTGATGAAAGGACAATTAAATTTTTGAAAAAATCTTTAAAATTATCAATTCAGGAAAAACTTAATTTTGAAGAACTTTTTAGAAAAAATAAGAAAAGTAGTAAAAAAATATTAATAAAATCTAAATTATCAAGAAAGGAATTATCTCTTATTGAAGCAAGAATGCATCGTTTATTGGGAGTTACAATTGTAACTAAAACCTTTAGGTATTATCCTGAAAGAGGAATTACAGCACATGTTGTTGGTTATATAAACAGAATAAATCCAAAAGAGCTTTCTCAGAAAAAATATTATCAATCAAATGATAATATAGGTAAGAGTGGTATTGAAAGTTATCTTGAAAATTCTCTTAGAGGACATTCTGGCAAAAAAGTTGTATTAAGAAGTAAAAATAAAAAATTAAAAAATGATAAATCTCTTGAAAACTTAATTGAACTTAAAAATAAAGATCTTTCAAATGACTTCTCAATGGTGAAAGAAGGTGATAGTGTATATTTAACTCTTGATTTGGAGTTACAAAAAAATATTGATGATATCTTTTTTGATATTAAGTCTGGAGCTGCAGTTGTATTTGATACAAATACAGGAGATATACTTGCTCTTTATTCGAAACCAACTTTTGACCCCAATATAATTGTAAGAGGAAAAGATAAGAACTACATAAAAGAAATATTTAATGATGAACTTCAACCAACTTTAAATAAAGCTTATAAACAATTTTTTCCTGGTTCTGTATTTAAAGTAGTTACAGCTATTGCAGCACTTGATTTAGGGATAATTGATGAAAAGGAAAAACTTGATTGTCCCGGCTATGAAATGTATGGAAGTAGTAAGTTTAGATGTTGGAAACACTCAGGGCATGGTAAGGTTGACTTAGAGCATGCATTAGCTAAATCATGTGATGTTTATTTTTATAAATTAGCAAAGAAAGTTGGTTTAGATAATATTAATAAATATGCTAAAAAACTAGGTGTTGGAACTACTTTTACTGATTTTATTTCTTCTCCACCAAAAGGTTTTGTACCGAATAAAAAATGGTATTATAATAGGTATGGTCGATATAATAAAGGAACAGCATTAAATACTGCAATTGGCCAGGGAGATGTTTATCTATCTCCTTTTAAAGTTGCAGAAATGTATTCTATTATTGCAAATTATGGAATAAGAAAACGAGTAAATATTGTAGATAAAATAATTACATCAAATAATAAAGTAAAATATAAAAGAAAAATCATATTAAAATCATCTGATTTACCAACAGATATTTTTCAGAAAGTTGCAAAAGGACTGTTTAATGTAGTAAATATGCCAGGTGGTACTGCATATTATCATAGATTAAAAAATATTTTGGTTTCTGGTAAAACAGGTACGGCTCAGGTAGCCTCAAAAACTAATGATGAATATGAGTTTGAAATTCCATGGAAATTTAGACATCATGCATGGTTTGCAGCATTTGCACCAAGTTATAAGCCTGAAATAGCAGTTGTTGTTCTTGTTGAACATGGTGAAAAATCTAGTGTTTCCGCAAGATTAACAATGGAAATAATTAAATCTTATGAAGATTTAAAAATAAAAAGAGCACAAGCTATATTTCTTAAGGAAAGAAATAAATTTAGAGTTGAAAATAAATATGATATATTCTTAAATACAAATGCTCAATAATATAAAGTTACTTAAAAATACACACTGGTTTTTATTGATGATAACATACATTATTATCACTCTTGGAATAATAAATCTATATAGTTTACAATTGAATCAGGGCGGTTCTTTTTATATCATGCAAACCTTTTGGGTTATTATTAGTACTTTTGTACTTATATCAACTGCTCTTATTGATTACAGATTGTTTTTTGAATCATCAATAATTTTATATGTAATAAATATTTTAATGTTGTTTGCAGTATTTTTATTTGGGGTTACAAGGAATGCTTCTACGAGATGGTTGAATTTTGGGTTTTTCTTATATCAACCATCTGAGTCTATGAAACTTGTATTGGCTTTAGTACTGGCTGCATATTTTGCCAAAAATGATGAAGAGAAATTAGGTTTTAAAAAATTAGCATATCCATTTTTTCTAACTTTACTTCCTGCTATTTTAATAAAAACACAACCTGATTTAGGTTCTGCTGTTATATTATTTATAGAATTTGGAGTATTATTATTTTTTGCAAAGGTGAAAAAAAGTGTTTGGTTTACTTTAGTTGTTTTATTTATTGTTTTAATACCAATTATGTGGTTTTTTGTTTTAAATAGTTACCATAAAAAGAGGTTTGATGCCTTTTTGAATCCTGAAAAATTTGCAAAAACAACTGCTTATCAAACGATACAGGCAAAATTTGCTATTGGTTCAGGGAAAATGTATGGTAAAGGTTTTACCAAAGGTCCTATTTCAAAAGGAAAGTTTGTTCCAGAACAGGAAACTGATTTTGCATTTTCTGTTCTGGCTGAAGAGTTTGGTTTTTTAGGCTCTGTTATTTTAATTTTATTATATATAATTTTTTTATTTTTACTTATAGGTACTTTGAAATACGCCTTTGACCCTTTTGGTTTTTATTTGGGTATAATTATAATATCATATTTTTCATTTCAAATTTTGATGAACCTATTGATGGTAACTGGTTTATTTCCCGTAATTGGTGTTCCCTTGCCTTTTTTTAGTTATGGTGGTACAAATTTATTAATATCTATGGCTTCATTAGGTATAATAATGAGCCTCTATATTAGAAGGTACTTTTTTGACTATAGCTTGGAGTCTTTATGATAAAAAATATACTTAAATATTTCTTGATACTATTAATGTTTTTAGTTATGAATTCATGTAGTAATCCTTCTGACCAATCAAAAGAAGATGATGACAACTGGATTAATGCTAATGATATACAAATATATTTTTCACCTAATAATAATATTGATTTAATTATGATTCGAGAAATACAAAATGCTAAAAAAGAAATATCAATGGCTATCTATGATATTACAAATGAAAAAGTTTCTGATGCACTGATTATTGCTCATAATAAAGGAATTAAAGTAAGATTCTATACCGATAAAAATACTGAAAATGAAAAGGATATAATAATAAAGCTAAAAGAAAATAATATTGAAGTAAAAATTGCAAATCCTCAAAACTGGAGTAATGTTGAATCATACAGAGCAATTATGCATAATAAATTTATTGTAATAGACGAGAATACTGTTATTACAGGCTCTTACAATTTTACCACTAATGCAGAGGAAAATAACAGAGAAAATTTACTTGTGATACCCAATAAAATTATTGCTAAAAAATATTATGAGCAATTTAATCTTTATTGGGATAATCCATGACAAACGATAATTCAGAGTATAATTTAATTGACAAATTAAATAAAATTGGTTTGTTCTTTAAGTATTTATTTTTTGTTATTATCACATTAATTGTAGTATATTTAATTTATATACTATCTTTTAAGATAGATAAGCTTGTGCCAAGTGGAGATAAGAATTTATATAAAAAAGCAATAATCAACCTTTCATTTAGCTCTGATGATGATTTTAAAAGTTCTAAAAAATATCTAAAAAATTATAATGAAGTACTTTATAATAGAACAAATTCAAAAATTACTTTAAAAAATTACACTCCGATTTATTTAAACAATATTGATAATAAGGGGAAATTATTTTCTTTCTTACCTAAATTTGATAATAAAAATCTATATAAAAAAGACACTTTTTATTTTTTTAAACATTACATGGATGAAACTGCCTATAAAAGAGGTGATGTTTTTATTCCTAGAGTAGAGGAGCTATATAGTGGAAAAGTTGTTTTTGAATCATTCTTTAATGGCTCATATACTGATTTTATTAACTTAGTTGCAGGGATAATTCTTTCAAATGACTTATATTCATACAAATATTCAGAACAAATAAAAAAGATAGTGTTTCAAACAATAAAAAAGAGAAGAACATATTTGATTTCATCATATAATAACAAGGATTCGTCAACTCATGAAAGTCTAATTAAGGCCTTTACTATTTACCATAAAGGTACTAATCTTATTGCTGATATATTTAAAGGAAATTATTATTTAGCTAATGAGCTCGTTGCAAATGGTAGATATTTTAAGTTTGATATAAAGGGTAATGAGTTTGAATACAATATTAATTTTAAAGAAGATGTTTTTATTGTTTTTATTTTTAGAGATGGTAATTTAATCAGAAAGGTTAGAAAACTCCATTTAAATACTAAACTTGAATCAGGATTCTATAATGTTGTGGTTCTAAAAAAGGAAGATACTTTATTTGGTGTAAGAGAAGTTTTTTGGATTTATTTAAACTTTAATATTTAGAAACTATCGTCGTCATCGTCCCAGCCTGGAACATCATCACTTTCCCAGTCTCCAAGTTTATCATTTAATCTTTTATGAGCTTTTCCTGCTCTAAATTTAACAACATCTTTTTCTGTGAATGTTTGACCTGATTTAAAAGTTGATTCAACTTTTACTTTATTTGGCCTTGTTTTATATTTCCTTGCAGGTTTTTTCTCTATTCTAAAAGTAACTTTAACATTATTACTTATTTTAGCTGTGTTATGATTATTATCATGAACAACAAGTTTAAGTTTAACATCTTTATTTTCTTTTGTTTTAATTTCGTTATGCTTTGCAATTTTAGTTTGATTTCTTGTTGGAGCAGATGCAATATTATTATTTGGAGCTTCTTTAACAGCAACTCTTTTTTCTACAACAGGAGTTGCAACATTACCATTATTTTTAACGATACTAACATAAACATTATGTTGAGCCATCCATTTAACTGCAACATCTGCTTTTATTGCAAAATTTATTCCCACAATAGCAAGACCATCTTTAGATTCTCTGGCAATCATAGAGTTGATACCAATAAGATATCCTCTGTAATCAAGAAGTGGTCCACCACTGTTTCCTCTGTTTACTGCCGTTTCCATTTGGAAAACATCTTTTCCTTTTGTTCCGTTAAAGTCGTCTATTTCAGCAGATATTGCACCTGTGGTTAAACTCCAGCGACTTCCTTGTTCTGGATGTCCAATTGCAGCTGTTGCTTCACCAATACCGATACTGTTTGTGTCAGCAATAGGTATAACTACTAGATTGTTTGGAGCACTTATCATTTTAACTACAGCTAAATCCATTTTTTCATCATAGGAAAGAACTTTTACCTTATTATTATATTTTAAATCATTAGAGTTTTTACCATTAACTCTTTCAGGTTTTATAAATGCTGAAAGATATTTATATGGTTTATGTGTAGATGGATTAATAACAACATGAGCATTTGTTAAAATTGTTCCATCTGTTTTTACTATTGAACCCGTTCCGGTTGAGCCTGTTTTACCGTTTGTTCCAAATAGTAATACAACACCAGGTGCTGCTTCTTTGTAGATTTCCTTGTAATTAATTCTGACCTGGGAAAGCAATACTGTGCTAACTAAAAGTGACAAAATTATTATCAGTTTTTTATTCATAATGATACCCCTTAAATACATATAAAAATATTAGACTTACTTTTTCATATTTTATTCATTTTAGTTTTTCTGTTTTAGGTTTTCATAAATTTCTTCTAAATTTTTTTCATAACCTGAAATAGTTTTAATAACATTACCTGTATTAGAATCTATAATGAATAATTTAGGAACAGAAATTGATGTTCCTTTTTTTACATCGTAAAACTTTGCAACAGCAGAATATAAATCCATATAAATATCATAAGTGATATTCTCATTTTTTATTATTTCCTTAAGACTTGATGTAAATTCAGTAATTGTTTCGTCTTTTGGATTTCTTACTGCTATAAAAACTGGAATTATATTTAAGTCTTTTTTTGCCATTTCTATTATTTTTCCTCTTTCTTTACTACAATATTTACAAGATGTAGTAAAAAATATAAGGAATATTTTTTTGTCTTTATTTATTGTTCTTATCTTTTTAAGGCTCTTATACCTTCTTTTAACTGTTACAAGGGTAAAAGGATGAGCTTTTTGATTTTCTTCTATTTTATCAGACTTTACTGTATCTAAAGTACTTTTAGCTGGAAGTGCTCCTGATAACAACAAGATGGAGATTAAGAAAATACCTGTTTTATACATATAAACCTCAAAAATAAAAATTAGACTATGCTAAATATAAAATTATTCAATATCTTTATAGTCTTTCATATAATCAATAATCTTTTCCTTTATTATCGGTGAAAGTTTCTTTATTGATTTCTTCATTGCTTCTGTTAAATTAATATCAACAGCTTTTGTTTTAACCGAAGTTTGACCTTCAACTGAAAAATAAAATAACTCATCTTTGTTTTCTAAGTTATATGCTTTTACATCAGCACCTGTTCTGCAATAATAGAATGCTGTGTCGTAGGAGCATTTATATAAAAGAGAAAGAGAGACTATTACTTTGTCTTTTCCTGAATTGTCGAGGTGTTTTATTATATCGTCCAGGTCATTTCTTTTAATCATTTTTTTAGGGTCATAATTGAATTCAGATAATTCAAATGTTTTAAACTTCTGGTTTCTGATTGTTTCATAGATAACTCTTGTTAATTCTTTGTTTTCAATAAAATGATTTCTGTTTTCATCATTATCTCTTAAAATCCATGGTTTATCTTTTGGAGCTTTTTTAATTGCCTTGTTGAAATCTTTTTTGCTTATTTTATTATAAACAGTATAGATATACCAGTTTTGATTTAATTTTTCTTTGTATAAATTATTTAATTCTGTAATGTTTTTTGATAAATTATGTTTTTCGTAAATAGAAGGATCGTTGAGTGTTGTAGAGTAGTTAACAAGAGTTGTATCATATTTAAAAGCATCAGAAATGAGTTCTTGTTTTATTTTTTTGAATTCTTTTATGTTTAATTTTTTGAGTAGCTTCATTGAAAGCTCATATTTCTTTTTAAAATTGTTATTTGCTATTGCCATTTCTGATTCTAAAACAGAAGCATACTTGTCTCTGTTCATTACAGCATAGGCGTAGTATTTATTACCATTATAATATCTGTTAACTATTTTGATTAATTCGTTGTGCATAAATTCGGATTTAACTTCAACAACTTGCTTTACTTTCATAGAGTTTCCAACTAACTCTGAGTTTTTAAGATATGCCTGTTTGATACTTGTTGATTTAGCATTAATCGTTGAAGCGATTTTAATTATTAATTCTTTTCTTGCCATTAGAATAGCATTTTTTTCATCTTTATCAAATGAAAATGCTGTAATATATTTTGATTCAGGATATGAAATATGTGTACCTGTTTTATACATTAATGGAAGATTTTTATCTGTTTTTTGGGTTGAAGCACATGATGAAGCAACGAGTACTAACAAGATAATTATAAAACTAAAATATACTTTCATTATAACCTCAAAAAAATCATATAAATATAGCATATCTCGGTTTAAGTTTCAATATTAACAAGTTTTGAAGACAATTATTGACATTTCTCATCAAATAATATATTCTCAAACAGAATTTTAAGAGGCTTTATGTATAAAATAATCCCTTTAGTTGTAATAATTTTGATGTTTTCATGTAGTCCTAAAAAAGAGAATATTGAAGCAAAGAAAAAATTAGTTAATAATCATGATATAAATCAATATGCTCCACCAGTTAAATCTTTAGATATAAAGCTTTCTGAATTAAAAAGTAGTGATACAAAAGCAATAGGTAAAGTATTAAATAGTTCATATAATTATCTGGCTCAGAAACTTAAAGCTCATAAAAGTAAAACTTTTTCAAAACTTGAGTATTCAAGAGCTGTTAAGGTAAAAATTCCCGAATATGAACCAGTTATTCCTAAAGAGAATGAAGGTGCATCAGACAGAAAACTACCTCCTGTTTTAAAAAACTTTTTATCTATTTCTGAAAATATTTATATTGAACATGATAATGGCCATAATTTTAGTGTGAAGCTTGATAATTCTATGGGATATAAAAAGGATATCAGATGGATAAATAAAATATTATATATTAATGATGATAGTGATAGGTTTACAACAAGAAGGTCTATTGATAATGAACATATAAAAACATTAAACGAGCCAAGTTTATTACTTCTAGAAGTTTTAAAAATGATTTCATATAAAATAACTGCTACATATAAAGAAGATAAAACATATAATAGCAGAAATGTTTTAGCATTTGAATTTAAACCAATGGATAAACCATATAAAGAGGGTGTAAAAATTAACAAGAAATCTAAAATTGAAACTATTTCGGGCACTTTATATATTGATAAGGAGACTTATGCCCCTATATTTATTGATTTAACTATCAAATGGAGATTTGAATCAAAAGTAAAAAATAAAAAAACAAATAAACCTGAATTTATTAATGCAAAATTCGTAATAAAAAGAGACACTACAAGTATTGGAGATAGTTCTATAGATATTAAAACTCCTGAGCAGGATAAATTATTGAATGTAAAAATACCACCTTCTGAAGCAAATGCCGAAGAAAAGATTTTAAATTTTAAAAAAGGACATTCTGCAATTGAAAGACTTAGAAGTGAAAAGAAAAAAAGAGAAAAATTATTAGGTATAACCAAGAAAAAAAAATGAGGTAAGAATGGAAATCGAAAAAAAAATAGACTTAGTTGTAAATTCAGCTCTGAATATGAAGGCGTTTAATATTAAATCATATGATTTAAGAAAATTATCTACTTATGCAGATTTTGCACTTTTAATTTCTGCAACTTCAGATAGACAAGCAAAGTCTATTTCTGATAAAATCAAGTTTGATATGAAAGCGTATAAAGAAGCTCCGTTAGGAGTAGAAGGTGAACAGGTGGGAGAATGGGTTTTAATGGATTATGATGATTTAATTGTACATATCTTTCAGGAAGATAAGAGATTTCATTATGATTTGGAGAGATTCTGGGAAGATTTGCCACATAAATCATATCCTAACTAAAAGGAATACTATGAATAGATTTGAAAAAGATTTTTTGAAAGAGTGTATTGTGCTTAATTCTTTTGTTGATGATATAATTGAGGAATGCCAGAGAGAGCAGATTAGTTTGCCATATACTTTAAATAGATTGCTTAAGGAATTTATTAAAAATACTGGTTTTTTAGCTGGTTTTATTTATACCTATGATGAGGATTTAAATAAAAAATTCTTTTATAAAGGCGACAAAACAATTCTTGAAAAATATAATCTTAAAATGCTTAAAGATATTTCAAGTTCTATTTCAATGAAAAAAGATGATAAAATAATTTTTGCTCAGCCTATAGATGTTGCAGGTGAACAAATTGGTACCTTAGGATTTATTTTTGAAACTACAGCAGAAGAAGATCAAACTGAAAAATCTCAAATGAGAATTGATATATTTTCAGAACAACTTGATAATTATTTGTATAATAATAATAATTCCAGAAAGAAACAACAACTGATAAAAGAACTTAATATTGTATTAAGAAATCCAATCCTTTCAATAGGAATAAAAGAAGCAGTTGATATTTTAAATAAAGAATTAAATTTTAAAAATCTTGCAATTGTTTATAAAAATATTGAAAATCTAGAAGATTCATGGAGTTATAAAATATTTGAAGGTAATCAAATTATTTTTGATAATTCTAAAAAATCATTAATTAATAAAAATTTATCTAAAAAATTAAATGATATGAAAGATGGTAAAATAGAATCTTCTTTTTTCTCGAATATTTTTAGTTCAACTGATTATATAGAGTCTACTCTTATTACTGGGCAAATAAATAATGAGAGCCTTGGAAAAATATTTATTTCTTCAAATGAAAACAAAGGATTTAATACTTATGCAAGAGATCTAATAGAAGTATTTTCACAAATTATGACTTATCGGTTTCTTGATTTCACAAAGGAAATTAAAAAGTTAAGAAGATATTTTTCAAATGAAACGACTGCAGAATTACTTTCTAAACCTAACTATAATAAAACATATTTAATGCCTAAAATTGAAAATTGTCTTATTTTGTTTACAGATTTAAATAGTTTTACTAAAATATCAGAGCAGATTTTTAAAGACCCTGCTGATTTAGGAGTATTTATAGATAGATGGAGTGGGGAAGTGATTGATATTATTTATAAATATAACGGTGTTTTTGATAAAATGGTAGGTGATTGTGTTATTGGTATATTTGGGCCTCCATTTTTTAAAGAAGATAAGTCTATCCTTATAGAGCATGCAGTAAAGGCAATAAAAGAGATTGAAGAATTTACTATCTCTCTTGAAGATGAATTTCCAATAATTAAGAATTCAGGTATTGTAGATGGCCTGGGTGTTGCAACTGGAATTAACTATGCTTCTCTTAATGTTGGTTTCTTTTGTAGATATGAAGATTATACTGGGTTTTCAAGTGGTATGAATAATACTGCGAGATTACAGGCATTAGCTGGATATAGAGAAACTTTTATCATGGATAATGTAAAAGGAACACTTCAGGATTTAATTAATGATAATAAATTTGATTTTACAATTAAAATAGAAGATAACCAACATACAAGTGTTAAAAATGTTAAAGAGCCTTTGTCGTATTATCCAATAAGTTTTAAATAATGAAAAAAGCAAGAGATTTACTGGAAAAATATAATTTAAATCCTAAAAAAAAGTTTGGTCAGAATTTTTTAATAGATGATAATATTTTGAGGAAAATTGCAAAGAATTATAATTCTGATTTTCCTATAATTGAAATTGGTCCGGGAACAGGGGCAATGACTCAATATTTTTTAGAAAAAAAGCAAAATAGTGTATACCTCGTTGAATATGACAGGGATATGATAGAAATTTTAAATAAAGAATATTTAAATATAAAAGAAATATTTCATGCGGATGCTTCTAAATTTGATTTTTCTAAAATATTAAATAAGGAAAACAGTGAATTTATTATATTTGGTAACTTACCTTATAATGTTTCAAGTCAGATAATTTTTAATTTAGTAAAAAATATTGAAAAAATTCATTCTTGTTATTTTATGGTTCAAAAAGAAGTTGCAAAAAGGTTGACGGAGAGTAAAGATAATAAGAATTATTCCAGATTAACTGTTATGACAAACTTATATTTTGATAAAAAGATTTTATTTGATGTTAAGCCAAACTCTTTTTTACCTGCACCAAGAGTTGATTCGTCAATTGTTCAGTTTAAAAAGAAGACTACTTTAATTAATAAATTAAAAGACAGAGATAAGTTTGCAGAAATCGTAAAAGAAGCATTTTCTCAAAGGAGAAAAATGCTCAGAAATAATTTGAAAAAATATAAAGAATATAATTTGGAAAATATAATTGATTTAAAACAAAGAGCTGAAAATCTTGATGTTGAGGATTATGTAAATATTGTAAATTATATTTTAGAGTCTTGAAAAAACTAGTAATTTAATCAAAAATATAGTATAAATTCCTTTTTTGGAGAATAAAATGGATAAATTAGTACAAAAAGGTGATAAAATAAGAGTTCACTATACTGGTAAATTTGAAGATGGTACAGTTTTTGATTCATCTGAAGCATGTATGCACCATGGACATGACCATGAAGGCGAGCATCATCATCATCACAATCATGACCCTCTTGAAGTTGAAGTTGGAGCAGGATATGTTATTCCTGGCTTTGATAACGCTCTTGTTGGTATGAAAATTGGTGATAAAAAGACTGTTACTATTACTCCAGATGAAGGTTATGGGCATCCAATGGAACAAATGATAATAAAAGTTAAAATAGACCAGTTTCCTGCAGAGCCAATTCCTGAAGTTGGAATGGACTTAGAATTAAGTGGACAAGATGGCTCTGTTATTCCTGCAACAATTACACATATTGAAGGTGAAGATGTTACTATTGATGCAAATCATCCTCTTGCTGGAAAAACATTAATCTTTGATTTAAGTTTAGTAGAAATTCTTTAAGTTTCAAATTATCATATAAATAAAATATCAAAATAATATAAATTTAAACTTTTAAGGTTAAATTTACCTTGTAATAAACAATTTATTGGTTATGAAAAGGAAAAAATAATATATTGTAAAGTGATTATAGATGTATGTGTTGTTATTTAAGTCTTAGTAATTCTGCTGGAATAAGATTTTGAAGAGTTCTCCATTTTAGATAAGAATTTTCTGAGCCACGGCTATTATCTTTATTACTATAAGGAATCCATGCAAAATCAGGATGTTCATCGTCTTGTCCCCATTCTCCTGCACCAACAATATTACCCTCTTTGTCTGTTTCAAGGGTGTATGTGTAAAATCTATGTTCTGAACTGTTTTTTAAGTCTCCAGCCCAATCTTCTGAATATGAATCAGATGCCATATTTAAAGTAAACTCTACATCAAATGTTCTTTTAGATGGCTTTTCAAATCCAACTGCAATATCTTTTTTAAAATGTTCAAATTTTCTTTCTGTAATATACTTTACATTCATTATATCTTCAATCTTTTGAAAAGGACCATTATGCTCTCTATATGCAATAATATTTTGAGCGGATTTCTTACCTATTCCCCATAATTTATCAAGCTCTTTAACATCTGCTTTATTGATATTAATTTTATCACCTGTATAAGCATCTAAATCAGTAGTTTCCATAATTGTAAAATCATATCCATAAACAGGAAAGTTCCATACCTGGCTTCCTGCATAAGTATCAAATACAAATGGAATACCTCTGTCCCTAAGATAAATAGAAACTAATTTATGAAATGAAGATGGTACTAAATCTTTGATTTTATCATGGTCGTTTTCTTTGTCATTATATCTTGAACCATAAAAATGTGATGAACCACTATAAAAAGATTCTGTTAATAAACCTTTTAAGTCACCTACATCAAAAGTTATTGTTTCTCCATCAACTAACTCTTTTACAAGTTTACCATTTTCAAGTGTTGCAGGGTCTCTTACGAAAATAGTTGCTCCACTCCAGCCATTACAGTGTCCCCACCATCCAGTTCCAACCATAGGATGATATGAATTTAAAATTTCCCATGCTACAATTTGAAAAGGATTTTTCATTTGCCAATCCATTTGTGTATAACGATGCCATATTGCATATTTCATCATTGGGGATTGTTTATTTAAATCAAAAGACCATATTTCGTTTTCGCTTTCATCATAACCAATAATTTCATTGTTATGAATTTGAATTCTACCTGTATTGTCTTTTTTCATATCAGAATTTAGTGTTGCAAAAAATCTTATCATTGCTGTTGTCATTTTGGATCTTAGTTCTGATCTTTTACTTCTTGAATTTTTAACATTTATTTCATCTTGAATATCTTTATATAATGCATCTGCTTGTGCAGCTAGTTTTTGTGTTTGCTCACAAAGAGTTTCTTCATCTTCTTTTGGTAACCTAAGACCTTGAGCTACACCATCTTCGTCTAAATCAAGTACTAAATTCATTACTGAGTTCTCACAACTGATGCTTTCGTCAACATTAATCTTTTCTCCCTCTTTTAATGGATGTTCATATTTGGTATTAAAAACATTTTTATTTTTTTCATTTTCCCCAGAATAACCATAAGCTAAACTAGCAGTATCAAGAGGCCAGTAAGAACCACTCCATGGTAGAAATTCTTCTGGAACTTCTACTTCTGTATCTGCAATACCATCATTCTCTTCTAATTCTTTAAGTATCTCATCAGATAGTTTTAATTGTTTACCTAAATTAACTGCTTTTCTTAATTTTGATTGAAAATCATCGTTAGGAGTATCAAGTTTAACTGTTCTTCTTTTAGTTTTTCTTAATTTTTTAACTTCGTCTTTTGTCATTAATGATGATTTCATTTTAGAAGTAATTGTTTCTTTTGCCCAAATACCATTATTGTCCCATTTTTGTAAAATAGTTGTTCCATCAAGTTTATTTATGTAGTTAACTTCAATTGAGTTATTAGCATAAGTTGATTTAAAAGATGTTCCATCTTCAAGCTTTATATTTTGACTTTCTTTTTTTATAGGAAAAGAAGGCATGAAATTAGGAAGAGAAAACATTGATGTTGTTGATAGAAAATTAGCTTTTTGGCTTGGATCATCTAAGTCGTAAGCTTCACTAACTCTTTTTCCATTTTTAGTTTGAAAATAAACAGCTGCAACCATTCTTCCTAAATCTTCTCTTATTACTAAGTAAAGAGCAGGTTTGATTTCGTCTAGGCTTGTATCATCACTTTGTATATCTTCTGCAAGTTCTCCTTTAATAATTGTCAAAAATGACTTTTTATTATTAAGGTTTGCATATTTATATAATTCATTATCTTCCTGAGGCATAAAACCTGTTTGAACAACTTTATATTTTAAATAAAAATCACCACTCCACTCAGCTTCAAATTCTTCTTTGAGTTCAAGTTCATCATCATCTTTATTTACAGCTTTTTTAAGACCTTCTTCGAGAGGAAGAAAATTATTCATTTTATTAATTGTTCTGATTTGTTGTTTTACATAGAATTCATTCGTATTGACATCATTCATATCCCATCTAGGTTTAATGTAATTTGCTGAATCGAATACAATGGGTTGAGCATCATCAATTTCTTCATTGTCGTCATTGCTATCATTATTTGCACAGCTAAACATAAGAATTGACAGCATAGAAAGCAGGAGAATTAAATACTTTTTCATAAAAATACCTCATAATAAATATAAACGAGCATATTATATCAAAATAGAAGGAAAAATGGAAGTGTTTTTTTAATATTTTTTAATCTAATTATTTGTATTCTCTATAAAATTTATATGGATTATCTCCTTTACCACTGCGTGGGTTTGATAATTTATTATATAAATTTATCTGATTTTTATAAAATGAAGTTTATTTATTTAATATTATTTTTCTGTTACTTTTACTGAATCAATATAGATAAAGCCATTATCTCCATCTGAGCATGATTCATCATATAATCTTATTCCAACTCTCATTGTTTTAATTGTATTTAACTGGCCTGTTTCATCTCCTGGGTCAATTCCAGCAAAAATATCAGAGTTATTAAACTTATATTCTTTCCAAGCATCAACATTTGTGGTATAATCACCAAAATTTGTCATTCCATTAGAGTGGTCAGTATCATCATAAAACTTAAAATAAATTCTTGCTTTTGTTTTAGGGTCATTATCATAAATTTGCATACTTACATTATATGATTTGTTTACATCTATTGGAAAAGCAGGTGATAAATAATCTCCATTTGAATTATTGCATATTTTTTTTACTTTTGCTGAAAAATTACCTTCAAAAACGACGGAGCTTTCTTTCATTCCTGTTGTTCCTGCTCTGTTATCAAATTCAAAAATCCAACCATCAGCATCATCATTATCATTCCATGTTTCAAAATCACCATTTGGAACTAGGTTAATAGGGGTTGGAGTAATACATGCATGATTATCACAAATTTGTGTTTCTTCACAATCAATTTGGTTTTCACACATACCTTCTTTCAGGTCACATTTAGGTAAACTATCAACAAGTTTACATACCTGATAGCTATCATCACAAGCAGGTACGCATTCAAATGTAGCTTCCTCAATATCATCTTGAGTTCTTGGAACTAGTTTATATTCTTCTTTATGGTATTTTAATACACCTTGTATTTTTGCTAAATTACCTGTTGCTAAAGATTCAAGGTTATATATATAATCATTTGCAGTAAATTTTTTATTTAAGCTATCTGTTACAATATAATCTCTATTGCTTGGGTCTTGTAACTTTTTTTCAATAGTAAAATCAGGATTTTTAAGTTTCACAAGCATTGATTCAAAATTTTCAAGTGTTTTAATTCCTGCATCAATTTCTTTAAATTCAGGTAAAGTATTATTTGATGAATCTGTTTTTATATCTAAATCTATTGCTGGATTTTGAGTGTCTCCAAGAAAGTAAGTTAATTGATTTAAGCCTCTGTGTATTTTATACATTCCCGTAACAGTAACTTTATCACCAATTTCCTGTTCCATAAATTCACCATCTGATAAATTCATATATACATATATACCTCTGTCACTTTCATCTTGCATAAAAAAACCATCGTGGTCTTTTGCTGTAACGATTCCGTGGGTTGTATATTTATTGCCTTCTTCACCACTATCTTTTAAGTCTTTTATTGTTACAGATTGGTCATCTGAAATACATTTATGGTCTGTACTACAAACAGGAGTGTCATTTGAGCAGTCATTGTTATCAGCACACATTCCTTCTTTGGTTTCACATGTTCCTGAATTACACTCTTGAAAATTTTCATTACATACCGGGTTACAATCTGTAGATTCAGCAATACATTCATTTGCATCACAAATAGGCTTGCTTTCAGGGCAATCAGTGCTACTAGAACACATTCCTTCTGTTAATTCACATGTTCCTTTATCATTACAAGTTTCATAAGCTTTACATTCAGGTTTACAATTATTATTGTCATTTGAATTAGTGTCATCACTACAGGCAGTGAAAAGGCCTAGTATCACAGATAAAAGTATTAACCAAAATTTTTTCATATTATCTCCTAAATAAACTATAATTAATATAAGACTTATTGAAAAAAAGTCAAATTTTTAAAGATTTATAACTTTTATTACTTAAACTTTATTTTTTCTTGCTATTAATGAATTACTAAAGTAATATTTAAATAAGTGGGGAAATTGTGAATTTTTCTTGATTAATTAGTGTAATTCCTATACTATAAGTATAGTATACTGGTGCATTAGTTTTTTTATAAAAAGGCTAATGCAATTATAATTTATACCGATAAGTTATTATAGTTTTATTAAAGTAGGTTAGGATTTATATGAAGGTAGTGTTTTTTTATGACAATTTAGAAGTTTTTAAAAAGATTAGCAAAGGCTTCACTAAAAATTTCACAAAATATAAAATAAAGGAAATAGATAAGTTAAAGGATATTGTTGCAGATTTTTTAATTCTTGAAACTCCTGAAAAAGGATTAGATAAGTTAATTAATCAATTAGAGGTTCTTTCTAGTATTCCTTATATAGTAATAACAAAAAATATATCAAAAAAGTATCATGCCTTACATTTACTTGATATACTTGATTATACAGAGCTTAATAATTTAGCCGAAAAAGTTAATAATTGTTTTAAAAAAGTTAAACAAGAGGAGTTTTCTATATTTGAAATTACTGATGTGATGCAGATGATATCAATGGAAAAGAAAACTATTGCATTAAGGGTTATTGGTGATGGAAAAGTTGGATCAATTGCATTTGAAAATGGAATGCCAATTTATTCTAAAGCAATAATTGATAAACAAGTAGAATATGGAATTGAATCTGCATTTAAAATTATTTCCTGGGATAATATTAAATTTAAATTAATTCGTATTATTGGCGAAATTCCAAATAATATGGAAATAGATTTGACAAATCTTCTTATGGGAGCAATGCAATATAAAGATGAAATTGATTATATTAAAGAGGATAACGAAAAGAATAAAAGGAATAAAAAAGATAATCATGAACTTGATTGTGAGTCTATTATAAATACCTTGAGTAAAATATCTGGCTATATTGGTATTTCTATTTTTAAAAATAACAAGGAAATCTGTGTTAATCATATAAATAATTCATATATTAAAAATAAATATTTAAAAACTTATGTGAATAAAATTACTAAACTTGTAAAAACAATGCTAAAAGATATTGGTTTTAAGAAGTTTGATAGTATTTTACTAGCAACAGAAACAAGTTCTGCAATTATTGAACATGATGAAAAAAATAAATTGGATGTGATTCTTTTTTTAGAAAAGAATTCTAATATGGCGTTATCCAAGGTAATTATTAAAAAGATAATGCTGGGAATTTTATAGCTTAGGAGGGCTTTATGGATTTTAAAAAACATTTGGAAAAACTTAGTGGTATTAAGGGGTATCTAGGAAGTGGTATCTTTACTGCAAATGGAGAAATGCTTGAAGGAACATCAATGATTTCAGGTATTCATCAGGAATTAGCAGGTGCTGCAATTAATGATACTCTTTTGCATGCTCAGGATATGACAGAAGATATTGGAATGGGTAGAGCTGATTTTTTACAGATTGATTCTGATATGGGAACTGTGATTACAAGATGTTATAATCAGGGAGATGTACATTTTCATACTGTTTTGTATCTTAAAAAAGATGGTAATATTGCAATGGGAAAACTTTTACTTAGAAAAGCAATTGAGGGTTTAAGTAAGGAATTTTAAATAATGCATATTGTTAAAGAAATCAAAAATTATGGCTCAACCAAAATATCTATTGTTCGTGATAGCGGTTCTTTTTTTATAAAAAAAGAATTAATATTAGATAGCTTTCCATTTAGAGAATTATTTGAGCAAGAAATTAAAATAATGAATTCTTTAAATCATAAAAATATAATTGCAATAAAAGAAGTTCACAATAATTATTTTATTATGGAATATGGTGATTTAGGTGACTTAAAGGACCTTCTTTCCAATAAAACAGAAAGAGTTATTTCTAAAAGAGAGTATTTTATATCAAGAATTTTTGAAGGAATAGAATATTTGCATTCAATGGATATTATACATAATGATTTGAAATTATCTAATGTATTTGTTACAAAAGATAATAAGGTTAAAATTGGAGATTTTGGCTTATCTTGTATACTTGGAAGTGATTTTTTTAAAAAACTACCTGATTTTATATTTAAAGGTACATATTCTTTAAATAAAAAAGGTAATAGTCAAAATTCTGATAAATCAGATGATATTTATTCACTTGGAGTAATGCTTTTTGAGCTATATACCTTAAAAGATCCATCCTTCAATGAATTGAATCCTGATTTAATTGAAGATGATAATATTAGAGAGCTTTTTATTGATATGATTTCTGATACTCCACCGGTAATAAATACTGTAATAAATAAATTTAAAAATGGAAAAAAGAATATTTTTTAAATGAAACAAAAAATATTTATAAAAGTTTGACATCTCTTTATTAATATTATATTATCAAATGTTTATTTGAGGTGTTTACTTATGAGATTTATCTTATTAACAATTATATTGTTTTTTCTTGTTTCAAGTAATCTTTTTGCTGAAAAATATCAGTCTGCTGATAAATTATCAAGAGACATACCAATTGTTTCAATTCCTAAAATAATTGAGACATCTGCTATTTCTTTAAAATTTGGAACAAGTGTTAGTGATACTTATGCATCAACATATCCGATAGCTTTGGTATATAACTATAAGTTTTCAAAATTTTTTGGATTTATAGTTGATATTTCATATTCATTTGATACTAATTCCTCATTAAAAGACAGTATTGATGATGCATTTGAGAATGCTACATCAAAAGTTCTTTTACCGGAATATTCATTTAATAGAGCTCATTTTAACATGGGAATAATATTTAAGCCAATTTATGGTAAAATTTCATTTTTCTCAGAAAAAATAATTCACTTTGATTTATATATGAGTGTTTTAGGTGGGGGTACATATAATATTGTTAAAAAAAGAGATGATGATACTGGTTTATTAAATGATGAAAATAAATTTTTACCTTCTGTTATGTTTACATTAGGTCAAAATTACTTTTTAACAAGCTCTTTAGCTTTTAATATTGAATTAATTAATAATATGACAATTGGTCAGATTTTTGAAACTGGAAGTGGAAGTGGAACTTTAAATCAAAATTTTGCAATAAGAATGGGATTAAACTATATTTTTTAGGGGGAAACAAATGACAAATAGTAAATTTAGAATTTTTGCGATACTTATTTTGACTTTGACAATGGTTGGCTTGAGTGGTTGTGGTAAAAAGAAAAAGAGAAATGTTGAAGAAATAAGAGCTGAATTTAATAAAAAACCAACCCCAAAATATTTAGCATATTTAAAAAAACACTATAAAGCTAAAAAAGATATGAAATCAGTTTTAGAAATATCAGAAGCATATTATAAAGCTTATCCTAAAGATAGATATATTAAGCAAGATATTGGTAAAGCTTATGCAGAGCTTGCAAATAAAGAAAAGGGTGAAAAGAAACTTTCTTATTTAATAAAAGCAGTTGATTTTGGTTATACAAGTAATTTATTAACAACTGAATTAACAGAGCTTGTTGGTGAAAAAATTAAAAACTTTGAAAAAAATAATAATGATAAAGACCTTAATTTATTTTTAGAAAAAACCAAAAAGCTTCCATTGGATTCAAAAATGAGAATGACAATTAATTCAAAAATTGATTTTTTGAAGAATAAAGTTGTTTTTGATAAATTTTATATTCCTTTTAAGGAAAAGACTGAAAAAAATATTTCAGGATTAATTACTAAAATATTTCCAAAGAAGAATGTTGTTTATGATAATACAAAAGGTAATTTTATTATAAAATCAGCTTCTAATGTAGCAAAGGGAGATAGTGATAAGAATAATTACTCTAAAACTAAAAATATATTATATAATATAAATCTTGAAAATTTTACAATATTAAAATATGCTCTTGAGCATGGTATGAAACCTCCTGTAGGAAAAGAATTTAATGAATTACCATTTCCAAAAGAAGATTTTCATTGTGACAGTGTTGTTTTATCAAAAGATAAAAAGGCTTTACAGTTAACTTGTACTGCAAATATTTTAGATTTGGGAAAAGCATTCTTTTCTGTTAGAGATGAAGGTAAAAAAGTAACAAAGAAAGATGATAAAAAAGCAGATAAAAAGAAAGAAGTAAAAAAAGAAGAAGTAAAAAAAGAAGATAAAAAGGCAGATAAAAAGAAAGAAGATTCCCAAAAAGCTGATAAAAAATAATTGAAAAAATTTCTAATTCTCATAATAATATCAATAAATCTAATTTCTTGTACAACATCCAAGAAGAATCAAAAAGCAGATAATAAATTAAATAATGATATTTTAATACAGTGGAATAAATATTTAAAAAATATAGAAAAAGTAATTAGTTCAACTGATGATAAAAAAACTTTATTAAAAATAAAAACTAATATGATTTCCCTATATATTGAGGGGCGTGATGAATATGATGACTTTCCTGATGATGTCTTAATAAATGTTTCAAGAATGTCAGAAAAAATAGATAGTAAAATCCATAAAAAAATTTTAAAGCGAGAAAGAGATTTTAAATCAATTGATATTGTTGCTGTAAAAATAGAACACAATAACTTTTTTGGTGCAGTTGATGATGGAAGTAATACAATATTTACAGAAAAAGACTTAAATAGTTCATACTATTGGCCATTAAAAAAAGTTTATATAACATCATCCTATGGTTTTAGAGGAGACCCTTTTGAAAGGGATAAAATAAAGTTTCATCATGGTGTTGATATGGCTGGTAATTTGGGCGATTATATAACTTCATCTAATTATGGAAAAGTTATTTTTACTGGTGAGAATGGAGGATATGGATTGATGATAATAATTTCTCACTCTAAAAATATATTAACTGTTTATGGTCATTTAAGTGAAATTATGGTAAAAAATGGAATCTATGTAAAAAGAGGAGATGTTATTGGAAAAGTTGGCTCAACAGGAAGGTCAACTGGGCCTCATTTACATTTTGAGGTAAGGAAAAATAATCGCTCAGTTGACCCAATCTTTTTTATTGAATCGCAAGGTATAAAATGAAAGAACTAAGCCCTCAGGTAATAATTAAAGAACTAGATAAAGTTGACTATTTTGTTAATATTCAAACAGCAACTGTAATATTTTTAGCCATGAAATTAAAAAGACCTATTTTAATAGAAGGTCCTGCTGGAGTTGGTAAAACCAGTATTGCAAAGGCTTTGTCAAAAGCTTTTAATTATGAGTTTTTAAAATTACAATGTTATGAAGGGATTGATGAATCAAAAGCTTTATATGACTGGGAATATAGTAAGCAATTGCTATATACTCAGATATTAAAAGAAAAATTAAATAAAAAATTTGAGAAAGATAGTTTAAAGGATATGATTAAGGGGCTAAATGATTTAGATTCATTATTTTTTTCAGAGAACTTTTTAATAGAAAGACCACTTTTAAAGGCAATTAAAAATAAGAATAAGACATTGTTACTTATTGATGAAGTAGATAAGTCTGAGCCTGAATTTGAGGCGTTTTTACTTGAAATATTATCTGAGTTTGAAATTACAATCCCAGAAATAGGAACAATTAAAAATAATCAAATTCCTTTTATAATAATGACATCTAATGGGGAAAGGATTCTTTCTGATGCATTAAGAAGAAGGGCTTTATTTTTATATATTGATTATCCTGAAGAGCAACTTGAAAAAAAGATTATAAAAAGAGTTGTTCCTCAACTTGATGAAATTAATTTAAATAAAGTAATTGAGGTGATTTCTAAAATAAGAAAATATCCGATAAAAAAACATCCAGGAACATCAGAGGCAATAGAATGGGCTGAATCGCTTTTATTTATCGGGGGATTTACTAAAGAGAATTTAGAAGTTACAGTAAATATTATTTCTAAATATAAAAATGATATAAATTACATAAAGGCAAGAATTGAAGATTTTTTTTAGTATAATGATTATAACAACTTCTATATTTGCATCTCATAATAAATGGGGAGCATTTTTAAAGATGATGTATAAGCCAAGTAAATATAGCGTAGATGAAGTGCTGATAAATAATCTGGAAAAGAATGAGTTTATAAATACAAAATTGATAGAGTATTATTTAGACTTAAACGATTTAAAGCTTGCATTGTATTATTTTCAAAAGATTAATAAAAGAGAGAATGAGTTTAGTTTTATTATTAATTCAGAGCTTTTTTTAAAGTTAAAAAAAGAGAAAAATGCAGTAAAATTATTGAAAATTGCTCTATTTGATTATAATTCAGAGTCTGCTTTCTTTATTCTGCAAAATTTGTATTTTAAAGGAAATAAAAGTATTCCTGATTTTCCTAAAGTAGTAAAAAAGGGAATGGAGCTAAATCCCTATTTAATAAATTATTATTATTCAGTTTTGTTAAAAAGTAAGGATATTAATAAAAAAGAACTATTTGAACAATATATTTCATATAGTGATGATTTAAGAATATCAGAAAACGAATTTTTAGCTATTGAGTTAAATAAAACAGAAAAACTTTATTATCTTGAAAAAATTATATTAAAAAACAAATACAAATGGGCAAAAAAACTCTATAAAGAAATACTTTTTGAAAATCCTTACTTGATAAACCTAAGAAGAGTACTTATATTAAATTAATGATATAGGAGGCTTTATGCTCTTTTTAAATAAATATTTTTTAGCTTTTACAATAATACCACTTACAGAACTTTTTATACTAATATATCTTTCTGGAGTAATAGGAACATTACCAACTGTTTTAATTGTTATTTTTACTGCAATAATTGGGACAATACTTGTTAAAAAATCGGGTAAAGAAGTAATGGAAAACTTACAGAAAGCCATGAGAATGCAGGCTAGTCTAACTGATGCAATTCTTGATGGAGCAATATTAATTGTTTCTGGAGTTTTATTGATTACACCTGGTTTTTTTACTGATATTTTTGGTTTGATTATTCATATTCCAGTATTTAAAAATATGATAAAAAAATTATTAACCAAAAAATTTAAAGAAAAAATTCAGGAAGTTGATGTAAATAGTGGCTTTAGTGGATTTACTGAGTTTGAAATGGGGTCTAATATGAATAATTCTAATATGAATTCAGGTATACCTAATAGTCAGTTTAACGGTGAAACAATAGAAGTGAAAGATACTCAGGATGATTATTACCTATAAAAAAGACTAGTTACTAGGCTTTTTTATCCATGCAAAACAAGCTTTGCTTGGTTGAAATGGCAAAAAACTAAAAAATAGGAAAAGAAATTGCATTTACCTTTCTAATCTTTGAGAGGTGATGAGAATGAAATTAACAGATGTAATGATAAACCAGTTAAAAAGTACTGCAAATACCAATGATAAAATTAGTCAAAAATCTGGCGATGACAAAATATCTTTTAAAGATGAGCTTAATGATGCTGTTGAAAAAGTTGCAGATGAGCAAAAAATTGCAGATTTAAATATTGAAGACTTACTTACAAGCGATAATAATAGAAATATTCATGAAGTAATGCTTTCACTACAAAAAGCGGAAATATCTCTTAAATTAATGACAAAGGTTAGGGATAAGGGGATTGATGCTTATAGAGAGATGATGAGAATGAATGTTTGATAAAAAACAGAGGTGTTTATGAATGGAATGAATAATATTCTGGAAAAATTTAAAAATTTATCTTTAATAAAAAAAGCCGCTTTGTTTTTCTCAGTTTTTTTTGTTATTATTGTTGTTGTTTTGCTTTTGGTATCTGAGGATGAAGTTGAATATTCTTTTTTATATAAAGAGTTAACTCAGGAAGATGCTGCAAGTATTTCTGAAGAATTAAAATCAATGAAAGTTCCTTATAAAGTAACTGATTCTGGAAATATAATGGTTCCAAGTGATAAAGTTACCAAATTAAGGCTTAGTTTAGCTCAAAAGAAGCTTGTGGGTAATGGAATTGGTTTTGAAATTCTTGATAAGCAGAAATATGGAATGACTAGCTTTATGGAAAGGCTTAATTATCTTAGGGCTTTGCAGGGAGAGTTATCAAAAACAATTAATCAATTATCTGCAGTTACTTCATCAAGAGTTCATATTGTTTTACCTAAAAAAGCAATTTTTAGAGAAGATGATAGAAAAGCAACCGCTTCTGTGGTATTGAAATTAAGAAAGAATGATTATCTTGATAAAAAACAGATAAATGGTATTTTATTTTTAATATCAGGAAGTGTAGAAGGATTAAAAAAAGAAAATATATCTATTGTTGATAGTAATGGTAATAAGCTAAATGAAGATACTAATAATGGTATTGATAAAACTCCTTTGGAATATCAAAAACGATATGAAGAAAAATTAAGAAAACAGGTTCAGGATATTTTAGATAGAGCTTTGGGGGTTGGTAATTCAATAGTTAAAATTGAGGCATTGCTTGATTTTGATAAAAAGGTAAAGTCTGAAGAATCTTATGATCCTGATGCAACTGCTGTAAGGTCTGAAAAATTATTGGATGAGAAGAAATTAACAGGAGATAATAAAATAGGTGGAATTCCTGGTAGTGAGTCAAATAATCCTGAAAACGGTACGGCAAAAGGAATAATTACTAAAGGAAATGGTGCTGAAAAAACAAGAAATAGTCAAATAAGAAATTATGAAGTTTCAAAAATTGTTAAATCGATTAAGTCAAGTATTGGAGGGGTAAGAAAAATTTCTGTTGCTGTTTTAATTAATGGTAGTTATAAAAAAGATAAAGATGGAAAGATGGCTTATATTCCAAGAACTGATAAGGAAATAAAAACATTATTAAATATTGTTAAAAATGCTGTTGGTTTTAACTCGGAAAGAGGAGATCAGGTTGAAGTTGCTAATATGCCTTTTAAAGAAATTAAAGATGATGTATTCAAGAAGCACCTTTTTATAAAAAATCAGCATTTTATTTTAAAATTTCAAAATATTTATTCTATATATTATTATTATTAGCTGCTTTTCTGGTATTAAGAAGAATATTAAATTGGGCAACAATGAGAGAAGAAATTGTTGACATTGCAGAGCTTGAGGCGAGTAATGGAATGATGGAGTTATCTGAATCTGAAAAGGAAATAATTGATGCTCTAAATGAAGGTGAAACAGGAATTGAGCATTTAAGTGTAAAATCCGATACAGAAAAGGAGGAAGAGTTTATTAATGAGGAATCACTTGAAGCAAAATTAAGAAAGAAGATTAATGAAATTGCTTATGATAACCCAGAGAATGTCCTACAAATCCTAAGGTATTGGATTAATAATGGATAGAAATGATTAAGCTCAAAGTAGCAAGCTTGCTTGATACTAAGAAGCTCTTGTTCATTTCGCAAGAGGTAGAAATGTATAAAACTCAAAGTAGCAAGCTTTGCTTGATACATAGAGTTGCCTTAACATTTCGCAAGAGACTAGAAATGTATAAACAAGCAACTTGTTGTTTGTGCCTTAACATTTCGCAAGAGGTAAAATAAGAGGTCGAAATAATTTGGAGGAGATATGCCGGAAGCCCAAAAGAAAGTTGATGATAAGGCAAAAGTTGAAATAAATGAAAATAAAAAAGTTGATGATAGTTATACTGATATTTCAAATATAAAAGCAACAGTAAAAAGCCTAGCAATATTGAGTATTTTAGAAGAAGATGTTGCCTCTGAAATATTTAGAAGATTTTCTGATGCAGAAATAAAAGAGCTTGGAACTTATATGCCTGAGTTATCTATGCTTAGTAAGAATGAATTGATTCAGATTTTTAAAAATTTCCTTATGGAAGCAGGTGAGGATATGATTTCTATTTCTCAAGGTGGAGAATATATTAAAAAAATTGCATCTGGTGTTTTAGGAGAGGGAAAAGCTAAGAAATTGCTTGGAATTAATGATACAGACCAGCCAAGGTTAAAATCATTGATGAATGTAGAGGCAAGAACAATTGCTAATTTAATTAGAAAAGAGCATCCTCAGACTATTTCTCTTATTTTAGCTTATACTGATCCTGTTAAATCTGCTGAGATATTACAGATACTGGATGATGAAACAAGGCTTGATGTTGTGCTAAGAATGGCTAAAATTGATACAATTTCTCCTGAAATAATACAAGTTATTGAGGAGGCACTATATAAAGAAATTAAGTCAATGGGTAATACTTCAATGCAGCAAGCTGGTGGAGTTGAAATGGTTGCTGAAATATTTAATAGTATGGATAAGTCAACAGAAGGAATGTTAATGGAAAATTTAGAGGATTTAGAGCCAGAGTTGGCTGATGAAATCAAACAGTTAATGTTTATTTTTGATGACTTAATGAATGTTGATGATAAAGCTATTCAGACAATATTAAAAGAAGTTGAAAATGATAGTTTGTTAATGGCATTAAAAACTGCTCCAATTACTTTACAGGAAAAAATATTTAAGAATATGTCCTCAAGAGCAGCAGAGTATTTAAAAGATGATTTAGATATGCTTGGGCCTGTTAAGTTATCTGATGTAGAAAAAGCTCAGCAAAATATTGTTAATGTAGCATTAAAGCTTGAGGAAGAGGGTAAAATAATGCTAGCTAAAGGCGGCGAGGAGTTTGTATAGGAATGATTAAGCTCAAAGTAGCAAGCTTTGCTTGATTCAAAGAGCTCCTGTTCATTCCGTATAGGAAACTCCAAAACTCACCAGCGTGAGAATGACACTTCTCACAATGTGAGTGCAGGTATTGTTTCCGTATAGAAATGTATAAAACTCAAAGTGGCTAACTTTGTTAGACACCAAGAGTTTCCTTAACATTTCGTAAGAGGATAGAAATGTATAAAGCTCAACGAAGCATAGAAAATGGAGGATTATGACAAAAGTGTTTTCAGAGAATCACAGTAATCTAAAGGAGTTTTCATGGATGGAAGCAACAGATAAGCCGGTTAATCATAAAAAAAGAAATAAAGAAAGACCTAAATCAGAAACAAGAAAGAAAAATAACTTGGAAATAGAAACAGTTCTTTCAACTAATGAAGAAAAATTATTAAAAGCAATGAAAAAGGAAAAAAAAGAGATAGAAGATACTGTAAAATCTGAATTAATTAAGGAAATTAAAAAAGAGAAACAAAATTTTCAGTATTTTAAAGCATCTTTTGATGAAATGGATAAAATAAAAAAAGAAGCTTATGAAAAAGGATTTAATGAAGGTGTTGAAAAGGGTAAAATTAGTGGAGAAAGTTTAGGATATAAAAATGGGCAAGAAAGGGCAGAACAAGAATATTCTGATAAATTATTAATCTTTCAGAAAAATTTAGCATCTTCTTTAGAAAATATAG